>Ga0247839_1000122_pt1 | contig 129621 bp, 107 predicted proteins | sample LaCruzMarch2015__6_FD_192405 | JGI IMG/M metagenome (GOLD analysis project Ga0247839, IMG submission 192405) | Freshwater microbial communities from meromictic Lake La Cruz, Castile-La Mancha, Spain - LaCruzMarch2015_16m | ecosystem: Environmental > Aquatic > Freshwater > Lake | place: Spain...
GGGCGGTGGGGGGGGCGGGGGCAGGGGCAGGGGCTGCGATGGTGGAACTTGGCGCTTGAGGCGTATTGACCAAGAAAAATTCCACATAGCCCGCCTGCCAGAGCGCTGCGGTGCCTGCCAGCACCACCGCTATCAAAATCATCCAATACCAACGGTAGGAGCGACCAGCTCCCCCGTCCTGCACAAACAATTGGGCAGATGCCACACTGGCGGTGCCGGCGCGCAGGGACGGCATGCGCTCGAGTCTGGCCGTTTGCGGGGCGGATGATTGGCGGCGGTCCAGATCTCGCAGCATCTTGTTGATCACGCTCACGATACGCCCCCTTGGGCTGAGTCCACGGCCCCCCGCACGGGTTTACTTCGCCTGGCCAGCCACCGCTTCTTCCATCGCGCCCACACGCTTGCCCACCGTGAGCGCACCACAATCCCCGGTGTGTCTTTGGCGGCCAGCCGCAAGTGGGTAGCCGTAATCCGGTGCACGCCTTCTCCATAGGCCAGCATCAGGCATTTGTGCGCCAAAATATTGATCAGGCGAGGCACCCCACCGCTCAAACGCGCAATGGCCAGCGCGGCACCAGGCCCAAACACATGGGTGTCAGTGTTTTCATCCCGCGCGGCAATAGTCAGACGGTGCTGCAGGTACACGCCCACTCGGCCTTGCTGCATTGGGCCCAGGTATTCACTGAAGGTAATGCGTTGCAACAATTGGCGTATTTCCGGCAAGGCCAGTTTGTCATCGAGTTCGGGTTGCCCCAACAGCACCAACTGGAGCAGCTTGCGCTTCTCGGTTTCCAGGTTCGACAACAGTCGGATGCTTTCCACGGTGCGTACGGGTATGGCCTGCGCCTCATCGATACACACCACCACGCGGCGTCCCTGCGCCGCATGGGCCAGCAAGCACTCATGCAAGGCGTTCAAAATTTTGTGCCGACTCAAGGGCGGCGCTACGGCAACGTTGAGCTCTTTCACCAGGGCCATCAGCAGATCATCCGGCCCCATGTCGGGGTTGGGAATGTAGGCAGTAACGCACTCGCCTTGCAGGGTTTTTAGCAACTGACGGCACAGCACCGTTTTGCCGCACCCCAGGTCACCCACCACTTTGACAAACCCCTCGCCGCTGCGCAGCGCTACCAGCAGCATATTGAGTGACGCCTGCGCGCCCTCATGCGGGTAGAAAAAATCCGTGTCCGGCGTGATGGAGAACGGGGCCTCCCGCAGTGAAAAGTGCCCCAGGTACATTACTTGGCCGCACCACCGTCGATGCTGATCACCCGCGCACGGCTGGCATCCATCGCGTCCAGCATGGAGTGGGTTCGGCGGGTTTGCGCCTCCCAGTCGGCAGCGGTGCGGATGATGGTGGGCTTGATCAGCACGATGACTTCCTTCTTGCGTCCCAGGGCAGACTTGTTTCCGAAAAGATAGGAAAAGAACGGAATATCGCTGGTTCCTGGCAGGCCGGATGACTTGCGGTTGTTCTCCATCTGCATTAAGCCTCCAATTGCCACAATGTTGCCATCCTGAATTCTGACCAAGGTATCGGTTTCATTGACACTGCTCGACGCCATGGGAAAGCGATAGTTGCCAATGCTTCCCAGATCCACCTGTTTGGTCTTCTCTGTAACCGTCGTAACGGATGGGTGCACATGCAGGGTAATGCTGTTTCCCTCGTCGATCTGTGGCGTCACATCGAGTGAAATCCCCGAGAAAAACGAGGTTAATGCGATGGTCGGTAGGGTCGAGGTTGCGCTGGTGGTGCCTGAGGTGGCCGCTGTGGTCGAACCTCCGCTCACCCCTGTCACAAAATACTCATCGGTTCCGACCTTTAGCACGGCCTTTTGGTTGTTCAAGGTGGCAACGCGTGGGCTCGACAGGATCTGTACATCCCCCCGGGTTTCCAAAAATCCCAAAACCGCTTGAAAACCATCGGTGGCAAACGCCAACCCGAAAAGCCCGCCCCCGGCGGCAGGCAGGGAGATACTGTCCGCCAACAAGGCCGCTCCTGTAGCCGCAAATCCCGGAAGGTTGGACTGAACCCCGCTGACCAAAGTGTTACTGGTCGAATTGCCGCTAAGACTACCAATGGCACCTGTGGCACCCCCGCCATTTTTCAGTGCGGACCAATCGATGCCGCTCTGAAAACCGTCACGCAGCTCAACCTCCACCACCTTGGCTTCCAGCATCACCTGGCGCTCCACCGCAACCTGAGCCGCCTTCAAAAATTTCTCAACCTGCCGCAATTCGTCAGGCATGCCACGCACAGCCATGATGCCGGCCTGTGGGCTGGTGATCACGCTGCGCCCCTCCCCGGCACCCACCAGGCCTCGCACGGCACCGGCCAGCTCAAGCCAGAAATCGGTTTGCGACGATGTGGAGACGCGACTGCCCTCGGTACGTTGGGCGCTCCCGTTGGCTGGCGTGGCGGGCGCACCTGAAGTCGGTGTGGTGGAGCTTCCGGTGTTACTGGCTTGGCCAGCCCCGGAAGACACGCGCAACTCGCTGCTACCCGAGCGCTGTGAGTTGGGGTAATTCACCGTGAAGATGCGGGTCTGCAGCGTAGGTGCATAAATGGTGATGCGGCGACCGTCGATTTTGAAGTCGTAGCCGTACACATCACGAATGGCTTCCAGGGCTTCACTGACGGTGACACCCCGCAGCGTGACCGACAAGGTGCCCTTCACGTCCGGGTGCATCAGCATGCTGTAGCGGGTGTCGGCGACGATCGCCAAAAACACTTCACGCGCTTGGGCGTTGTTTACCAGCAAATCCAACCGTGGCTCCGGCGGCAGGGGCACTGCCGCAGGCGCGGGCTCAGCCAATGCATCGCTGACCTTGGCTGGCACGCCCGCCGTGGGCTTGGGTGGTGGTGCAAGGGGCGGCAAATCTGCGCGCACTGCAGCGGCAATATCCGGGGCGTTCACTGCGCGCTCGGAGGCACAACCAGCCAACAAAAACACGCCAAGCAACACGCCCATAGAACTGGGAACGGATCGACCTCGCGTCAACAAAGAGAGAGCATTAACGGTCATGGGTATCGACCTCATGGTTGGGTACTGTCACAGGCAACCGGTGGGGCTGCCTTGGATTTTGATTGGGATTTTGACTTGAATTTGGCATCTTGCTTGGGTGGCTGGGAGGTCGCCCCCGGCACACATGGCGCAGGCTCTGCAGTGACGGTCCGGCGAATGCCCGCAAAACGCGGAACCTTTCGCAACTCACCGCCATCGCGCACCCACACCTCGGTTTCGGTGATTCGGTCGATACGCAGCTGCCCGACCTTCTGCCCGGGCGCATACAGACGCGCACCCACCACCAAATAAGGCTTGCCCTCTCGCATGACCACTGCCATCCCCTCATCACCCAGGGGGGATTTGAGCGCTGGATCACCCACAGAGCCACCCGCTTCTGGCGGTGCAAGGGTTGGATCACGCAGCGTTTGGGCCATCCCGCTCGTTACAGCCGACAACAAGATCATTGCAAGCACAATATTGAACCGCTGCTGCTTCATGGCTGCGCCCCCACCACGTAGACCTGTAGCGTCAGCTCGCTGGCCTGTTGCTTGTCACTTTTGAGCAGCATGGGCCCCCAGCGCAGACTTGGCAGCGCGTTTTCGAGCGCCTTCACATAGCGAATCAACTCGGCATAGGGCCCCGACACCCGCAGTTCCAGGCCACGTTTGCTGATGCCCGATGCCGCCGCTGGGGGAGTAGCAGCCGCGGCTGCCGGCGCAGGGTCTTGCTGCAATGTGCCAACGCCAAGCAGTGTCAGGCCGTCATGACGCCGCAAAAACTGCACCAGCACCTGCTCCAGCGCAGGCCCGCCTTCAGCCAGTGGCGCAATGGCCTTGATCTCCCGGCTCAGGGCGTCGAGTTTGGCCGTTTCGGACTCTATCTCCGTGCGGACAGCTTTGCTTGCGTCCACCGGCTGACCGGCCTGTGCAAGCGCCGCACGCAGTCGCACCAGCTCACTGTTTTGCGTGGCAAAGCGCTGCGTCACCTGCTTGTGCGCCAATTGCGCGGGCGAAAGCCATAACGAGTCCCCTGCTGCCAAACTTACCGCTACAAGGGACACGAACAGAAAGATCCGCTCGCGCAGGCTTAAGGCGTCCACGCGAGCCGATTGCTTTTCCCACCAGATTTTCAACTTGGACTTCATGGCTTGGCCCCGGCCGACGGCTTCACAATTGCCACGGGCGCGGGCATCAAATTCACCATATTGAAACTCCAGACGGGTCTGGTCGAGGGCGCGACCGCAGCCGTGCTCTCCACCTTGACCGAAGCCAACTTGAGCCCATGCATCAACGGACTATCTGCCAGCCGGTCGACCCAGGCGTTGAGCGCGTCTGGCTCCAAAGTAAACCCATTGATTTCGAGGCGCCCCTGGTCGGCTTTGACCTGTGTCACCCACACCGGTTGCGGAATGCTGCGGGCCACCCACAACAATCGGTCTGAATGGCCTTCCCCGGGCACGAACATGCCGTCTTTTAGGGCCGCCAACAATTGCTCTTTTTGCACCAACGTTTTGCGTTTGCTTTGCAATTCTTGCACCAACGCCGCGTCCGCCGGAGCGGCGCTGGACTTGGCGTGCTCAATGGCAGCCTGAAGGCTTTTTATTTCCCGGGTTTGGTCGGCCATCGTGCGGGTGAAGCCTGAGCTGGCACTCTGCAGACTCCACACCATGCCCCCCGCCAAGGCACCACCAAAAACCACAAACACAGCTAGGGTAATGGCCATAGTCTGCGCTGAGAAATACCGTTTTTGGGACAGCAGTATTGGGGTGGCGAGGTTTATTTGCTGGGGCATGGCGGCTGCGTCACAATTTGCGGTTTTCGGTGCGCAGCAGCAAGCCCAGCAGTGGCAGGCAAACCGCCTTGTCCTCTACTGGAATCGACTCCAAACCAGAAAACTGGGCTTCAATGTCCAGGGTCAGCACCGCTTGGCCCAGGTCCCGGCTGAGCCAGTCGGCCAACTCTTGGGTACGTGCGCCGGCATAGACACGCAAGCCCGCCAAAGGCATGCTGGACCAAGAACGGTCCCACAGGTCCAGGGAGCGCTGCACCTCAACCAAAAACCGCTGCACCCGCTCCGAGCTACCACCGTCCAAAATAGCACCCGTGGTACTGGGCGCAGGTGAATACGACACACCACCCCCACTGTGGCCTGGCACATACTCTTCTACCGGGCTGTAACCCTCTTCGACTTTAGGTGCTTCGTCCCGGGATTCGCTCCACGTCATACCCATGAAACCCTCGGGCAGCTCCAGGCGGCGGGTGTAGAACAGCTCGTCATGGGCGCTGATGGTGAGCACCGCTTGGTGCCCCTCCACCAACACCAGCGCCGCGTTGGCTTGCTCGCCCCGCGCATCGCGCAGCGCCAGCGCGTTCTGCAAATTGCGCTGTGCCATTTCCTGAATATCGATCACGGGGATGGTCCAGCTTAAGGCACCGCCCAAATCCGTCACCTCGCGCAACACTGCATGGGTGGCAGCCACCACAAACAGATGGCCAGGCGGCTTTTGCTGTCCATCACCCAGACGCATCACATCCAAAGTAATGTCATCGATGTGAGACTGCACCATGTCGCGAATCTGGTACCGCGCCGCCGCACGCAACTCCTCGGGCGGCACCGCAGGCGCTTCGATCTGTAAAAACTGGTATTGCTCCGGGCTAAGCATCACCTTGACTTCGCGCCCCTTCAAACCCAGGGCTTGCAGGTGGTCTACAAAATCGTCCATGGAGTCGGTGCCTTGTCGCTCCACGCCCATGCGCTGAATCGCAAAGACACCGTCATCTCCGGCGCGTGCGTGCACGTAGGCGAGCGTCTTCGCGGACCAAGACACGATGATCTGGTCTTGCGAGACTTTGCGAGTCCAAGGCCAATGCATACTCAGCTGGTGCTCCGCATAGTGTGACTTACAAAAATGCCCGTTGAATCAATCATGAGCAGCGTAGGGTGGAATGATTTGCTCTCATTTTAGTAGCTAATGGCCCAACTGCAGCGGGGAGGCAAGTCAATAATTTTCGCGGCGGTAGATGAGGGGGCTTTTGTAAATGCCAAAGGTGGCGCGGGCCCGTGGGTTTACCCCCGCAGCGGTTTGTAGCCACGGCAGATTGGCGGGCAGGTCATTGCCGCCTGCGCCACCAACCGCGCTGCACTGCGAATTTGCAGCCACTGCAGCAGCAGATGTGGCCCCCATATTCAGCGTAAGCTGCGCCCACCCCGCATTGCCTGAGCCGGGCTGGCTCAGAGTGATTTTTTGATTGGGTGGCGTACCCGTTACCGCGATCTCAGTCTCACACGCAGAGAGATTATTTGGCTTGGCCGCAGTACCCGCTGGAGTAGCGAAATTAAAAGAAAAGTTGTTACTTGAAACACTGGTACACGTGTCAAGAGTATTGGGGCTCCACACCGGCACTGCAGACACCACACTTGAAACGTATTCCAGCGCAATCGGCACCGGCAAAGCCAACAACTCAGAGCCGTAGGCATTTAACAAGCGCACTCGACCCAGTCTGAACTCGGTGGTAGCTGGAACTCCAGAAAGCACACTCACTGGCGCACCCGCCACCGTGGCTACTTCGTCCGTCGTCGCAGATATGGTTAGGCCGGATGTAATGGGGCTCGATGGAGTCGTCGTCATCTTCACCGGCACTGCAACGGCTATTTGTGCTGTGCCATTGCCCCGAGTGTTGAAATCCTGAGCGGAAGCAAACGCCAAATTGTACAAGCTGGACGCAGTATCCACCGCCAACCCAGCAGTGAGCGCGCCAAAAGTGATTTGCGTCGGGGTGAGCGTGGCAAGGGACGTCGCTCCCTTTCCATAGTTGGTGGTCGTGCCCGCCTGTTTGTTCTGCGCCGTCACCGTCAGCGGGCCGGCCAACGGCTGCCCCACATACGCAAAAGTCGGCGAACTGCACACCGCCAAATTTCCAGAAAAGGCGTACTGGTAGGGTCGAAAACGACCAATCGTTGCGGTCGGAGTGCCCGATACCACACCCGCCCCCAGGTAATTGCTGAGATAGGGTTTAAGCGTGAAGGCCCCCACTTCAGACCACGCGTTGCCCGTTACTTTCACGGTGCCGGTGACCACAGGTGCTGTCGCGCTATTGCCATTCGCACTGGTTCCCGTGGTGAGCACACCGCTGGAAGGTGCATTGGTGGTTGGCGTCACCAGCGAATAGATTTTTCCTGCCACGTTGGTGGAGTCGACAAAAGTGGCTGCGGCCACATTGGTCTCATTGCCAAAGTTGGGAGTAGGGGTAACGCCATCTGATGTAAATCCCTTCACATTCACCGTAAAGGCATCTCCAGCAGCCATGAATGCACTGCCGCCCGTGGTGGTGGTACCAGGATTGGCACCGCCTGCCGCTGTGGTGGCAGTGGCAACCAGGGTGGCTGGTTTGACGACAAATGCATTAGAGTTGCCCGCCAGTGCACTCAAAAGGCTCCCACTGGCCGCCTTGCTTGCCGACAAGGTTACCTGGCCGGCATCGGCATAGTTAAAACTGAAAGGTGCGTTGCCATTGGCATCAAAGGTCATGCTCAGCGGCGTAGTGGAACTGACACCCGTGTTCGGGTTGCTAGCAATGGGGCTGCTGCCCGATGCAGTACTGGCATTGCCCGACAGACTCATCAGATTGCCCGTAGAACAGGTGGTGGGATTGTTGCACTGTGCGGCCCAATTCACATTTTGTGTGCCACTCAGTGCCGACTCGCAGGCCTGGGTAGTGGTGCTGGTCTTGACCGCCCTGAGGTAATAGCTCGACGACGATGTGCCCGCCGTCTGAGTAGGAATCGTCGCGGCGGTGCCCCCGGCAGTGCTGCTGACGATAAACCCGGCGGTATTGAAGGTCGTCGAACAGGAGCTACCCACCACGCAACTCGTCCCGTTGGGGCAACACTTTCGTGGATTGGTGGCGGTGGCTTGTTCAGCTGACAAGGCGACCGAAACAGCCGTGCCATCAGCCGCCAACGGATAGCTCAAGGTGGTGGTAGCCACCCCGCTGGCATTGAACGTGACGGTACCCGTCCCCAATGTGGCCCCCGCGCTGGCCAGAGTTGCCGTTTGTCCGTTGATCGTGGTGACCGCGTTGGTGCAGGGGCTTGATGCATCGGCGCAGGCCGTCACTGTGACCGCGCTGGGCAGGCACGTCAAGCTGGCGGTGGGTAAGGACAACTCGTAATGGTCTACGCTGACACCGCAGGTTCTGGAACGTGTGAGCAGGACATCCAAATTTGATTGGGACAGCACTCCCGAGTAAATCTGCATCTCATCAACGTTGCCCTGGAAATGGTAGTTGGACGGCAATTCGCCAGATGCAGAAGTTTCGCCCCCAATCGCAGCTGTGCCGGTGCCATCTTTCCAGGTACCAGAAAATGCTGAACTGGTACTCGACACCAAGGTTCCTGCGGCGTTGTACAGGTAGTTGGTAATGACCTTGCCGGTCGTGTCGATCGAAACGGCTACGAAAAACCAGTTGCCAGCGGTAATAACTGCGCCCGAATCGAGACAAAAGACGCTTCCGCAACGGTTATTCGAGCCGTCGCCAATGGCAGCACCAGAAGGGCTGATGTTTCGATTAAAAAACCGCAAACGGGCCGACCCTGCGTCTCCCAAGCTAAAGGACCAGCCATTGTCAGCGTCATCACGCACCAAAATACGTTGTCCGATATAACTCGGGTTGCTCGACTTGATCCATGCTGCAAACGTAAAGCTCGACGGCAACGCTGGGAGTGAAGAAAGCTCAACATAGCTATAGCTTCGAACCGTGATTGTGGTCTTGTCGAACTCTCCATAGCGACAGGTATTCTGGCTACCGCTGGTGTACGCGGGCGACCCCGTGGCCGTGGAGGCCACCGGAGTCGGGCCGCTGGCCACCTTGCTTTTCCCGTGGTAGCCCCCGCCACTGCTGTCTTTCACCTCATTGGCCGTGCCATTCCACACGGCTTCGTCCATGCGCCAGTCCGCCAGCGGTGCATAGGCCTGGACCGTTGCCGATGCGCTCGCTACGGGGGTGCCGATGTTGGAGGTAATGGTATTGGTCTTGGAGCCTGCGGTGGCCGCCCTAACGATCAGGGTTGCGCTTGCAGCAGTGCCGGCTGTCATGGGGCCCACACTCCACGTTAGCACCCCAGCAGTAAAGGTGTAGGTTCCGACACTCGGAGTAAATGACGCAAACGTCAATCCGGCCGATGTCAGGTGGTCCGTGATAGTTATGCCGGTCTGCGTGGAACCATTCACGGGATTGCGCGCGGCAAAGGTCAACGTAAAGTTCGTATTGATGGGCACCGATGCAGCACTGGCAGCCTCGGTCACCTCAAAAATATCTGGTTTTAGTGCAATCGTCAAAAACGCATTGATGGAGCTGGTAACCGTTGCCGTTGTGCCGCCTGTCGCGGAAGCGGGCACCATTTGCCCATCCCATACGGCAAAACCACCACCATTGCCAGAGGTGGTCCCCGCATCCGAACGCGAAGCGATGCCGACCAAGTTGGCATTGGTTTGTGCGCTGAATTCCGCACCGCTGGCATCGTCTTCACGCGCTGCAGCCTGCACAACCAAGGTGTCCGCAATGGTGGTGGTGACCCCGGTCACCGTCAATGCCGTGCTGGCCCCAGCTTTAACACCACCGCCGGTAACGTCCCACGGGTTGCCGGTGCGAAATACATTGCGGTAGGAAATGATTTGGGCATACACGTGGTCCCCGGGGTCTGCAACCGTGGGAGTCGCCATGCTGATGGAGGTGGCTCTGGCCCAAAATACCGTCAATCGCGTACCCGCAGTTGTGGCACCCGTTGCTTGTGGGCTGTTGCTCACCGCCACAAAGCCCGCAGAGGTGGACAAGGTTGCGGCCTGCCCGCCAGTGCTCTCCACAAACAACAGGGCTACATCGTTCACCGCATGTGTTGGCCATGCCGGACTCACCGCACCTGTACCGCTCACCGCCGTTCCGGTGGCCTGCCAAGTCGGAGCAGCGGCTTGCACAATGGATACACCACATAACATCGATGAGGTCAAAATCAGTTTGCAAGATGCCTTGCAACACCGCCTCAGCAACAACCCAAAAAAGCAACCCATGAGGGCGCCGGGTCTAGCTGGTAATTTCATGGCGATTGCTCCAATGACGCCGAGACGCTGCGTTCAATTCGGCTGATGCTACCTGCAGCCCCGCCTGCTGTGGCGTTGCTTGTCATCTGATAGATGGTGAGTGACACACCGTTTTCTGTGTAGTCTTGTTTGCTGCAGTTGATGGCTACCGTGAAGTCAGGTATCGAGGGCGGAGCCACTACTGGAGCCGCGCACAACCCAGGGTTGGTGGGTATGGCAACCAAGGCCCACTCCAACCCCGCCCGCGCCGCCCAATACGCCCGCGAGCCTTGCACGTCTTGTGCCGATGTGAGCTGCTGCGTGTTGGAAAACGTCACCATGAACCCACCCAGCGCAGCCAAAACCACCACCAAAAATATGGCGGCGATGGCGGCAAAGCCATGTTGTCGAATAGTAGCTCTGCGCACCGCTCAGCCTCTAGTTCGACTTCTTTTCACGGATGTCAACGATCCTGCCATTGGCCCATTCAATCATTGTGGCAACGACAATGCGTAAGCTGAGTGCAGGTAGCAACTCTTCGTCCATGTCGTCATACCGCAGCGTGACCGCATAGGGATTCACAAGCGATAGCAAATCTCCGGTATCTGGAAGCACCTCGCCGGCCTCCGAAAGTTGTCCGGCAAGCGCAACCAAGTTGTGAGTTCTACCAAGACCTTTACCACGCGCAGTGGGCGCTGCTTTCAAGGCTTTTTCAATAGCCTGCTGCCCGTGGAATGCGGCATTGGCAAAACGCACACCCGGCGCTTCGATGAGCGCTACAAACGCGGCGAAGTCAGCAGAGGCAATCCGCAAAAGTCGGCGTGCTTCTTCAATGGCGGTTGCTGTCATACACAACCCTCCCTTCCGTGAGCGCTTGGTCCAATACCGTTCTCGGCACGGTGCTGCGCAGCGCGAACTCAGGCTCTGAGTAAACCAGTATGTCCGCCCCCACACCCACCCACCCAACAGCGCGGTACAGCCGCGCAGCCTCTTGAGCCGGTGATTGGACAGTGGGCTCTATGACCATCAAGTCAATATCAGATCCCGCATCCGCATCGCCACGCGCCTGCGATCCAAACAAGATAATGCGATTTGGCGACGACACCGCAAGAATTCTGCTCAGTGCCTCCTGCAAGGGGGATTCAAGTTCATTGGGGTTGATTTGCATACTTGGCACCAAGTTTAGGAATTGACCCGATTATTGATCTTCATGGCGTGTTGTCCGCATGCACTTCGTGGTGAACGCTCACTGTCTCATTGCTTTGGGTGAAAGACAAATTGATTTGTACCGTGGCGTTGCGCTGTAAATCGGAGCCGTTGTAGGTGAAGCTGCCAGAACTTACGTTGTTTGCCAATACGGCTGCGCCGTCCACCACCATGGCCGCTATCTCACCAGCCGTTGTGGGGCAGAAGTGGGCAACGGTGAACGGACGAACATAGCGGTACAGGACGCCCACGCCATTTCCATTCGCGGTGGTACTGGTGCAATTTGCGCACACATAGGTCACCGACTGCTCTGTAGATGACACCACATGAAAGCGATTGCCACCAGACTCCAACGAGAACGTGGGCGAACCCGCAGGCTGGGTGGTGGTAACAACAATATTGGTTTCCGGGGGGCTTGCAATAGCGAGGGTAGGAGTGCCGTTGACGGTGGCCCTATTGACCGCATTCAAGGCATAGGCGTCAGAACCGGTGACGCCTAGGTTGTAAACAACAATGAAGTCTTGGTCCATTATTTGCTGGTCTGTCGGTATGGCGTTGCCTGCGAAGGTAGCGTTACTGCCCAGCATATTGAAGCTCGTGTCAGGCGGGGCGGCAAAGCTCAAGCCTGCTGCGGTGGAGTCTGCGCGGTAGCGTCCGCCTGTTTTGGTCGGGATGAATTCAATGCATTGACTCGTGGCCGGTGGGCGCAGGCTGTTGGGCAAGGCTCGGCCCACATCGCGCGAAATCCGCCGCACCGTCGTATCAGCCAAATCGGTCAGCGCCGCGCGGCGCGCGCTGTCAAAGTACGCGTCGATCGGGCTTTTCATAAACACCGACACCATGCCGCCAATCACACCCATGATGACGATGACCATGATGAGCTCCACCAGGGTGAAGCCGCGTTGCAAACGCCTTTTCATGGACATGAGCTCAGTCCCGTGGTTGGGTTGATTTCGCCATTGCAGGTGCGATAGCCCACTAAGGTGACGCTCTCAGCGCCGCGACTGACCCGCACAGCGACGCTTCTGGCTGGGACGGGATTAACCGAACCCAATGTTGCACCGCTGACACTTACATTCACCGTGTACCCATAGACCCCCGCAGGCAGCCCCAAGAATACCGGCCCGATAGCAGAGATGGTTTCGTTGATGCCGGCGTAGTCATCCACGTTGTCCCAATCGGATCTACCGGTCTCGCCCACGTTAGTTCCATCCGGATCGTTGTAGTTTTTGAGCATGATTTCTTCCAAAATCGACTCGGCCAACGCCATGGCCTGTTTGCGCACCATGGGGTCGGCGCTGGATTTGACCACTGTATTCATGACCTGGAGGATGCCAACCATGCCCACGCTCACCACCACGATGAAGATGATGAGCTCGATGAGCGTGAAGCCTCGCTGACGTGGATTAGTCGTGGACATAGCCGGTATTGGCCTCCACAGTAATGGTCTTCGGTATCGGCACGTTGCTATTGGCAACCTGTATCGTGAACGATGTTGCAGTCGGCTGCCCCAATCCATTGAAATTTATCGTGGCTGGACCGGTGGGCATGGTGCTGAATGACACACCAGACGGCGCCACAATACAACCTTGCTCCCCAGTTGGCCCACCTGCGCAATTTCTATTGGATCCAACCAATGAGGCGTCGCAAACAGGGTCGGCCGGTGCGGAAGCCACGCTTAGTTTCGCAGTTGCTGGCGGCCCGGCAACCAACGCAATACACACCGTGCTCCGCTGGGCAATCGCGGTCTTCTGTGCGTAGCGCAGCAATCCCAACGTCTCATCGTGAAACCCACGCGCATTGAAATCCCCGCTGCTGAACATGCGTGGCGCAGCATAAACCGCCAGCACGCCCAGGATGACGATCACCATGACCAGCTCAATCAGCGTAAACCCGCGCGCACGCCTTCGCGGCACGATGTGCGCTCTGGGCATGACTGACGAAAGGCTTTTGTCTGGCATAGGGTAGGTAGGAATGCTACTGATTTTATAGCTGCTTGCGCAGGTAGTGCGGGGGCTGGAGGTCGATTTGACCACTAATTTTGCGGGGACGCCACTGGCCATATCCGCTTGCTTTATGCTGTCGCCAGTATGCATCCGTTCACACTGCCGTCGCTCCGGTTCTCGACTCCCGTGTTGAAGCCCATAACAGTCCTGGCACTGGTGATGTTTCTGATGCCGGCCCTAGGCGTACCAAGCGAATTGATGCTGCAAGACACGCTCAAGTCGGCTATTGCAGCGTTTGGCGCTCTTGGTGCTGCGCTGGTGTTTTTCTGGCAGCAGCGCAGCAGTACCGCGCCGCTGCGCTGGCACGGTCTGGTGTGGCTCCCATTGGTGTTGATGGCCTATGCGCTGGGCAGCATGGTGTGGTCACACACCTATCTGGCGGGGGCGGAGGCAATTCGGTGGTTTGTGCTGGCCCTGCTGCTTTGGCTGGGTTTGAACATGCTGACCCGGGAAAACCTGCCGACACTGCTATGGGGCATTCATTGGGGTGCAGTGGTCGCGTCGATCTGGGTGGCTTTGCAGTTCTGGTTTGATCTGCGTTGGTTTCCACAGGGGGCCGCACCCGCATCTACCTTTATCAACCGCAATTTTTTTGCTGAATATGCCGTGAGCGTTTTGCCGCTATCGGCTTGGCTATTGGGCACCATGCCTCCCTCGCGCAAGTTGCTGGCGATGGCCGCATCCATCGGGCTGTGTGTGCTGGCAATTCTGATGACAGGCACACGATCTGCGTTGGTGGCCCTGCTGGTGATCACACCTGTGCTGGCCTTCATTGGCTTTCGCTACCGCCACACGCCTGGCGTTCTCTGTTGGACCCAGGCGCAGTGGGCAGGGGTTGCGGGCGTCTTCGTGCTGGGCATTGCGGGGCTCGGCGTCATTCCCACCGGAAATCCGGCCATCGGCGTAGGCATGACGCCTTTGGGCGTTGGCCTGAGTCGCACCGCATCATTGACCAAGAGCACCGAGTACACCGTGGGCTCGTTTTCAATTCGTGCCGAGATGTGGAAGGCCACTGCCCGCATGGTGATGGCCCATCCGCTCGCAGGGGTCGGCGCGGGGTCGTGGGAAGTGCAGATTGCGTTGTACCAAAACGGTAACCAATCGGTAGAAACCGACTACTACGCCCACAATGAATACTTGCAGCTTCTCAGTGAATACGGGGTGCTGGTAGGTGGAGGGTTTTGGGCCGTGCTGCTGGCCTATTTGCTGCTCACCGCTCAAAAAACGCTGCGGCTCAAAGAAACACAATGCGGCGAGGGGGCTCTGCGCGCCGCCTCCCTGGCTAGCCTCCTGGCCTTGCTCGTGGTGGCCAATGCCGGATTCCCTTTGCACCTGGCGGCAACTGGCGCAGTATTTGCACTGATATTGGGCATGTTGGCAGCTTCGGACCTGCGCCTTCGGGCGTCAGGGGTCGGCTCCTGCCTAGGGCCATGGAAGCCAATCTATTCAAGCCTGGGCTTAACAATTTCGGCAACAGGCCTGGTTCTGACGATCGCTATTACGGCGCAAGCCATCCGCGCCGAGCATCACATCGTGCGTGCAATTCAGCTTGGCAACGCGGTGACGCAACGACTGAAGCAGGGTCAAGTGCCCAACCCGAATCTGTCCGGCGAAATACTCCAAAATATTCTGGCCGGTATTGCCATCAATCCGCACTACCGTAAGCTCACACCCATCGTTGCCGACAAGATGGGAGAGCGCGGTGAATGGACAAGCGCCATAACGGTATGGGAATCGGTGGCGACGTCGCGGCCGCACATTGCGGCGATCTGGTCAAACCTGGCCCACGGTTACGCCCAAGTGGGCCGATACGATTTGGCATTCAATGCGCTACAGCAGTGGCAAAAGCTGCAGCCCCAAGCGGTCGGGATGAAAGCGCTGGAGGTGACACTGCTAGAGTTCACCGGACAAATCGCCGCCGCCACCGCCCTACTCGACACCGCTTTTGAAACCAACAATTTTGATTTTCCACTGTTGACCAGCGGCTATGCACTGGGTGTCAGAACACATGACTGGAAGTTGGCCATACGGTCACTGGAACTTCGCAATCAGCATTGGCCCGACCAAGCCGCGGACGGCTACTTCCGACTTGGCAAGATCTATGCGGAGCCCAGCGTCAACGACCCCGTACGCGCACTGGATGCTTTTCGGCAGGGTTGGGCAAGAGTGCCCACGCAGGAAAAAGAAAATTTCCGCAGGCAGGTACCCACACCCTACCAACAACAGATGTAAAAAAGCCGTCTGACAAGACGGCTTTTGACTCCGCAAGATTCGATGCCTACGGGATCACAATCGCCGCAAACCCGGCCGTCGCGCTCGTTGAAGTATTGGTCACGATGCACGTTGGCGCTGTGCCAGAAATCGTATAACCGGTTGGCAAGCCGCCTTGCAGATTGGTCCCCACCGCAGTGCACCCCGCTGTGGACGCTGCAACCGCGTAGGTTGCGGTATTCGCAGAATTGATGCTCCGGGCGGCGTAGTTGATGGAAGACGCCGATGACAGCGCACCACCGATACCCTGCGTGGCTGCTGCTGCCGCATCGCTCTTCAAATCCACAAACCTAGGTAAAGCCACCGCCGCCAGCACACCCAAGATCACAATGACCATTACCAATTCGATCAAAGTAAAACCGCGTTGTACTTGTTTCATGTTGTCCACCTTGTAAATAATACCAAAAACATCAAAATACCATAAATTTCATCTGCTCAAACCAAATTCTAGCCACTAAACATTACGTTGTGCTTAATGTTTGTGCGCTAAGTGCGTGACTTCATTCAGATAAACAGCAAAAACACAGTCGATGTCAACCGCCAAGCCTTTAATTGACAACTTGTCCCTGCCACATATAGGTTTGCATTGCGCTAATTGACAGTGGCGCACTGCTGCCCGCAACGCTAAACCACAGCGCGGGCAAATCAGCAGGGCTGTCCAGCCATTGCGGATAGCGAAGCACGTAGCCAACGCAGCTGCACACGGGGTCAAATACCCAACTCCCCTGAGCCGTTGATTCCAGTTGCAGCACTGCGCGCTCGCCCACGTAGTTAGGTGGCACAGACTCCAAGAGCAAAAAAGGATTGCGTTGTGGCGCAGCCACAGTCTTGGCATGGCCTGCCACGGTTTGCTTGATGTGCTCCAACACAAACGCGGTGCGCAGGGCCCCCAGAGTAGTCTGAACCGCGGCCAGTTCCGCCTGACCTTGCACCATGCGAATCTGCCGGCCAAACACTCCGACCAGCACCAGCAACAGCACCAACAAGATTCCCCACTCCACCATGCGCCCACTCCACAGCGGAGCGCTGATGGGGCTGGCGCGGTCAACGGCCATACTGGTGCGCCACGGCGTTTACCCCCCGCCCTTGCCCATGGCCGCCGCCCCCATATTCCACAGCGGCAAAAACACGCCCAACGCCAGCAGCAGCACCAACGCGCCGATGACGGCCAGCAAAATCGGCTCAATCGACGCCGACAGGCCCCTGATCGCGTAGTCGGTTTCGCGTTCGTACATCTCGGCAATTTCAAACAACAGGTTGTCCAGCTCGCCGGTTTCTTCACCCACGTTGATCATTTGCAGCACCACCGGGGTAAACACGTTGGTGGCGGCGGCGCAGCGGGCAATGGTTTCGCCGCGCTCGATTCCGTCGCGCATTTGCTCGATGCGCGCACCGATGAAGGCGTTGTCCACCGTCTGCGCCACCACGGTCAGGGCCTGCACCAAAGGCACGCCGCTTTGACTGGACAAGGCGAAGCTGCGCGCAAAGCGGGCCAGCGTGCCTTTGAGAATAATGTCGCCCACGATGGGTAACTTCAGTTTGCGGGCATCCCATTTGTAGCGCCCCTCGGGGGTGGCGAGGTAGGCCTTGACCCCATAAAATCCGCCAATGGCCCCCACAATCAAGCCAGGCCACCATTTCAGCGTCCAGTTAGAAAAACCCAGCAAGCCACGGGTGATGAGCGGCAGCTCGGTGTTAAACCCGGCAAACACCTTGGCAAACACCGGGATGACAAAGATATTGAGAATGACAATGGCCACCGCCATGGCAATCATCACAAACATGGGGTAGCGCAAGGCCTGCTTGATGCGCTCGCGCACATCACGCTCAAACTCCATGTGGTCGGTCAGGCGCTTGAACACCTCGGTCAAGCGTCCCGTCATCTCGCCGACCTTGATCATGGAGATGTAAAACATGCCAAACAGGTTTACATGGCGGTTCATGGCGGCGGACAGCTCGCGCCCCTGGTCCAAGCTGGAGCGGATGTCTTTGAGCAAATCTGCCACGGCCGGCTTGGTGGCCGAGGCCTCCAGCCCGGCAAAGGCACGCAGTATCGGCACCCCCGCCTTGTTCAGCGTGTACATCTGGCGCGAAAAAACTAGCAGATCGTCCAAGACCACCGGCTTGCGGTTCATCCTGGCCCACCAGTCCACACCCTTTTCCTCGGCTACGGCAACGGCCAGCGCAATGTGCACCGGTGCCACACCGATCGACTTGAGCTGGTCGGCCACGCCGCCTTCGGTCATGGCGTCGAGCTGGCCGTTAACCGCCTCACCCCGGCTATTGCGTCCCCGCCATTCATAGATTGCCATGGGTCTTAGGCTTCCTCGTCGGTATTGTTTACATCCACGTCCACACCAACCCGCACCGCCTCGGCCAGCGATGTGCGGCCCTGGCGCACCAGCTCCAGGGCATGAAAGGCCAAGGTGCGGCCCTTCATGCGCTCTCGCGCGGCGCGCATGAAATGGCCCGGGTCGGACTGCGACGCAGCCTGCGCCAATTCGGCGTCCATCTCCAGCAATTCGTAAACCCCTTGGCGGCCCGCATAACCGGTGCCATTGCAGACCGAGCAACCCAAGCCGCGCTTGGCCTTGATCACCTCACCCTGGGGCAACATCGTGCTCAGCCATGACTCCTCTTGCGGCGTGGGCATTTGCGGCGCAGAACACTCGACGCAATTCAGGCGCACCAAGCGCTGCGCAATCACGCCCTGCAAGGATGTGGCCACCATGAAGGACGGCACCCCCATGTCCAGCAGACGAAACGGCGTGCTGATGGCATCGCGCGTGTGCAGGGTGGATAACACCAAGTGCCCGGTAATCGCGGCGCGCAGGCCGATCTCGGCCGTTTCAGCGTCACGCATCTCGCCCACCAAAATCACATCCGGGTCCTGGCGCAGGCATGAGCGCAGCACTTTGGCAAAGGTAAGTTCAATCTTTTCGTTCACCTGCACCTGCGAGAGGCCGGGCAAGCGGTATTCCACCGGGTCTTCCACGGTAATGACCTTAAGCTCTGCGGCATTGATCTCGGCCAACGCCGCATACAAAGTGGTGGTTTTGCCAGAACCCGTGGGCCCGGTCACCAGCACCATGCCTGCGGTGCGCCCCAGCACCTCCCGAAAGCGCCTGAGCATGTCCGCCGGCATGCCAATGCTGTCGAGTTTGCGCATGCCCGAGCCCTGAATCAACAAGCGCATCACGGCCGACTCGCCGTACATGGTGGGCAAGGTGCTCAAGCGCACATCAATGGTATGGTCTTTCAGGCGCACGCTGAAACGGCCGTCCTGGGGCAGCCGCTTCTCGGAAATGTCCAGCCCCGCCATCAGCTTCAGGCGCTGGGCCAGCGCGCCGCCAATGCGTTTGTCGGCCATGGTCTGGGTTTGCAGCACACCGTCCACCCGCACGCGGACTTGCAGGCCAGCTTCTTGCGGTTCAATATGCACGTCGGACGCGCCAACCTGCACCGCATCTTCAAACAGGGATTGCAGCAGGCGCACCACTGGCGCACCTTCCGTGCCCACGGTGGCGGTGAGTTCGCCAAAATCGACCGCATCGCCCAGGTCTTTCTCCAAGGCTCGCGCCAAGCCACTGATCTCGTCGGTGCGGCGGTACAGGCGATCCAGGGCTGGCACCAACTGGCTTTCCGCCGTGGCGGCAATGCCGATATTGCGTTTAAGGATGCGGGTCAGCTCGTCGTAGGCAAAGAGGTCCAGCGGGTCGCCCAGGGCCACCAGCAGCAAGTCGCCCTTGTCTTCCAGCACCAGCGCCTTGAAGCGGCGGGCCGAAGTCTCGGGCAAAAGCTTGACCACGTCGGCCCGAAACGGAAAGGTCTTGAGGTTGACGAAGGGAATGCGCAACTGGCGCGCCAACCCGTTGGCCAGCAGTTCTTCGGTAATGATGCCCGTCTCAATGAGCAGGCGCCCCATTTTTTTGCCGGTGGTGCGCTGCAAATCCAGTGTTTGCTGCAACTGCTCCTGCGAGATCAGGCGCTGCTGCACCAGCACATCACCCAAGCGCAGCTTTTCTGGGCGGCCCGGAGCGGGCCGCGGGGCGTCGGCCCCCGGTGGCCCATTGGGCGCTGCAGCTGCCATATTCATGCGCGTCTCCTTAAACGGTGTGGCAAAAATGATAGCACGCGCTCGGGCGCGCTAGTTGGACGGGTGTGCGCCGGAGCCAGCGCCTTCGGGTGCGGGTGCGGGGCCAATCACACCGCCCTCCACCGTGACCCGCGCGCCCACCGCAGGCGGGCTGCTTTGCTCCACGGAGCGCGTGCTGCCGTCTTCCATGCGCACCTCGACTTGGTACGCGGTCTCTTTTTTCATGCGCTTTTCGACGGCATTGCCGGCCCAACCGCCACCGATTGCGCCAATCACGGTGGCGATGGTTTTGCCGTCACCCCCGCCCACTTGGTTGCCCAACAAGCCGCCGAGCACCGCACCAGCCAACGCCCCCACACCGCTGCCCGCCGCTGCTTCGCGCTGGATGGGCGTGACGGACTCCACCGTGCCGCACACCGCGCACACCACCTTGGGAGCCTGCGCAGTCGCTTGCGGGAATGGCAGCCACTCTTTTTCCTGCGCTGGCGCGGTCGTGGGTGTAGGCGTGGTTGTAGTCACTACTGGAGCCGCAGCGGTGTTGGCGGCCGGCTGGGCAGATCCGGTTTTGCCCACCACTGCGCTTGACCTCGCTGGCTTGTTCGCTATACTTTTAGGAGCTGCTTGCGCATACTCTACGGGGGCTACAGGCTCTTTTGGCACTGAAACTACGGATTCCACCGTGTCGGGTGGTGCCAAAGCCAACAGGGCTGCCTGCTCCGGTGCAGCAGCCGCAACAACCGTTACCGGCTCCGGCTTGGCCCGCTCATAGACCAATGCCGCGCCCATGGCGATGGTCGCCGCACCCAACAGCCCGACGGCGGCCCACAGGTAGCGAGAAGAGCTTGAAATAGTCTGGCCCGGGGCATTCACTGCGCTTGTCATGTGTTTCCTTGAAGTGTCAGCAGCCCGAACCGGCGGCCGGGGCTACCCATCCACAACGTGCCAGCGCTCGGACGGTCTACAAAAATGCCGACGCCAACGGCAGCAATGTGTAACGGCGGCGTAAAGACCCCGCTTGCGCCACAGCCTGCCGCGCGGTGCGCTACAGATTGGGGGCCAGTAGGCGCTGCAGCTCTGTCGGGTTGAGATTGCGGCGGCGCGCCAGGTCCTGCACCTGGTCGTCGCCAATCTTGCCGACACTGAAATAGGTGCTGTCGGGGTGGCCCAAAAAGAACCCACTGACGCTGGCCGCCGGGGTCATGGCCAGGCTCTCGGTCACGCCCATGCCGATATCGGCACACTGCAGCAGCTCAAACATGTCTTTTTTGACACTGTGGTCCGGGCAAGCCGGGTAGCCGGGTGCGGGGCGGATGCCTTGGTACTTTTCACCAATCAGGTCGTCGGCTGCCAAGGTTTCATCGGCCGCGTAACCCCACAAGTCAGTCCGCACCCGGTGGTGCAGGCACTCGGCAAAGGCCTCGGCCAGCCGGTCGGCAATGGATTTCAGCATGATGGACGAGTAGTCGTCGTGCGCGGCTTCAAACGCTGCCGCGCGCTTGTCGGCCCCAATCCCGGCGGTCACGGCAAACAGGCCGGCGTAGTCCTTGATTTGAGTGCCATTTAGGCCTGTAGCCCCCGCAGAATGTGCGCGAGCAGCTCCTAAATCAGTAGCATCTTTAGGTGCCACAAAGTCGGCCAAACAGCGGCTGGGGCGCAATTTTGTGGTTCCGTCAACGTCGTCAAACTCCTGCTTCTCGGTCTGCTGGCGCAGGCCGTACCAGGTCAGGGCGACTTCGGTTCGGCTCTCGTCGGTGTAGAACTCGATGTCGTCGTCGCGCGCGGTATTGGCCGGGTACAGGGCAATCACGCCGTTGGCGGTGAGCCAGCGGCCTTCGATGGCGCGTTTGAGCATGGCTTGACCATCGGCAAACACACGCGTGGCCTCCACGCCCACCACCTCGTCTTTGAGGATCGCCGGGTAAGGTCCCGCCAAGTCCCAGGTCTGAAAGAACGGGCCCCAGTCGATGTACTTGGCCAGCTCGGTCAGATCAAAGTTCTTGAAGACACGCCGACCAATGAATTTAGGAACCGTAGGCGTGTACTTGCTCCAGTCCACCTGTGTCTTGTTGGCGCGGGCTTTGGCCAAGCTCCACATGGGGGTCTGCTTCTTGTTGGCGTGCTGGTGGCGCACACGGTCATAGTCAGCGTTCAGCTCGTCGACATAGGTCTGCACACCATCACCGAGCAGGCTCTGTGCCACGCTCACGCTGCGCGATGCGTCAGGCACATACACCACCGGGCCTTCGTAGTGCGGGGAAATTTTGACTGCGGTGTGCACCCTGCTGCAGGTAGCGCCGCCAATCAGCAAAGGAATCTTCTTGATGCGGAAATAGTCGTCCTTTTGCATCTCGCCGGCCACGTACTGCATCTCTTCCAGGCTCGGCGTGATCAGCCCGGACAGGCCAATGATGTCCGCGCCCTCGGCTTTGGCACGGGCCAAAATCTCGTGGCAGGGCACCATCACGCCCATGTTGACCACGTCAAAGTTGTTGCACTGCAAGACCACGGTGACGATGTTCTTGCCGATGTCATGCACGTCGCCTCTGACGGTGGCGATGACGATTTTGCCCTTGGTCTTGACGTCGCGCCCGGCCGCCTCGTCCAGGCGTTTTTCTTCTTCAATATAGGGAATCAAATGCGCCACGGCCTGTTTCATGACCCGGGCGCTCTTCACCACCTGCGGCAAGAACATCTTGCCCTGGCCGAACAGGTCGCCCACGATGTTCATGCCGTCCATCAGCGGCCCTTCGATCACGTGCAGCGGGCGCCCACCCTTGGCCAACACCGCTTGGTAGGCCTCTTCGGTGTCCTGGGTGATGAAGTCGGTGATGCCATGCACCATGGCATGGCTCAGGCGGTGGCCCACGGTGGCCGGGGCCTCCGGCGTGCCGCGCCATTCCAGGCGTTTGCTCTCGTCTTTGGCGCCGCTCTTGGCAGTTTCGGCAATTTCCACCAAACGCTCACCGGAGTCCGGGCGGCGGTTCAGCACCACGTCTTCGACGCGGGTGCGCAGCTCGGGCTCCAAGTCGTCGTACACACCGACCATGCCGGCGTTGACGATGCCCATGTCCATACCGGCTTGGATGGCGTGGTACAAAAACACGGTGTGGATCGCCTCGCGCACCGGGTCATTGCCGCGGAAGGAGAAACTCACATTCGACACACCGCCCGAGACCTTGGCACCAGGCAGGTTGGCTTTGATCCAGCGGGTGGCGTTGATGAAATCGACCGCGTAGTTGTTGTGCTCGTCAATGCCGGTAGCAATGGCAAAGATGTTGGGGTCGAAAATGATGTCTTCGGCGGGGAAGCCCACCCCACCTTGGTCAACATCCGCGACCAGTATGCGGTAGGCCCGCTCGCAGATCTGGATCTTGCGATCAAAGGTATCGGCCTGGCCCTGTTCGTCAAACGCCATCACCACCGCGGCGGCACCGTAGCGGCGCAGCAATTTGGCCTGGTGCTTGAACTGCTCCACGCCCTCTTTCATGCTGATGGAGTTGACCACCGCCTTGCCCTGCACACAGCGCAAACCGGCCTCGATCACGCTCCATTTGCTGGAGTCGATCATCACCGGGACGCGGGAAATATCGGGCTCTGATGCAATCAGGTTCAAAAACCGCACCATGGCCGCCTGGCTGTCCAGCATGGCCTCGTCCATATTGATATCGATGATCTGTGCGCCGTTTTCCACCTGCTGGCGTGCCACCGACAGCGCCTGCTCGTACTCGCCATTCAAAATCATGCGGGCAAAAGCTTTGGAGCCAGTCACATTGGTGCGCTCACCAATATTGACAAACAGCGAACTCGCGTCGATGAGTACCGGCTCCAGGCCGGACAGCATCATGGGTGCTACGGTTTTAATAGCTGCTTGCGCAGACAGTACGGGGGCTTGCGGCATAAACTCACCTGAAAATAGTGGCAACAGGTGAGCGTCGTTGAGGGTGTTTCACATCCAAGCCTGACGGTGGCCAGTGCCATCCGCTGCAACGCTCCTTGGAAGATGTAGATTTTAAGGGGGAAGCGCTATGCCATCCACCCAGCGCAGCATGGTTGGCTTGCGTGCGGCAGTGATGGGTAATTCTTCAATACGGTTTTTGAGGACAGTGACCGACACCAAACCTGCGCTCAACAAAGTCGCGACAAAGCTTTTGTCTTTGTCCCGATTGGCTACCAGCTTGGAGGCCGCGAGGTCAGCGGGCTCCAGGCAGTAACCAATTTTCAGGTCGGTGTTCTCGTTCTGAATTTTCACCAGCCGAGCCTGCCAGCCCGAGGGCAAAACGGCGGTGTCTGGCCCCACGCCCTGGGCGTAGTAGCCAAACAAGGCGTGAAATGGCGACTCCTCACCAATGCTGCCGTCTATCAAATCGGAGAGCTTTTCGCTGAAATTCAGCGGGTAAACATCTGCCTCCATCGACTGCAACAGAACTGCAGGCGCGTTGGGAATGGCTCCCAAGATGGACTGGCTTCCCACAATCACAGTCTCATACTGGTTGGTAATGGCCGCTACCGCTCGGATGATGTGCTCCAGCTCAGTGCGGGTCATGGCTGCGCCTCGCTGACCAGGCTTTGAAGAACGCAAATCGCTCTTTGTGGGTCAAGATTCCAGCAAACGGGGAGGCTTGGCGCAGCGCCGCAGCGTGCTCTGACTCTTGGGTGGCCACTGCCAGGCAGGCGGCCATGCCCTGATCGGCCAAATTGCGCCACTCGGCAATATAGGGCTGCGTGCCCGCGCTGACCGTAGCACTCCAATGGGCGAGATTCTCACGAACAGCAACAAACAGGACTGGCTCTTGCTGGAGCTTGGCAGCAATCAGCCGGTGCAACTCCAGGCTGCGCTGGTCAAGAACTTGGTGCGTGCGCATGGTGAGCTTCAGGCCGCCTCTTTGTAAAAGAAGCTGCGCTGCACCGAGCGCGCCGGCAACGGGGAAACTGCATCGCTGATCGCGCCAATATGGTCGGGCGTGGTGCCACAGCAACCGCCGACGATGTTGACCAAGCCTTCCGCCGCAAATTCGCGCACCAGCCGCGCGGTGATGTCCGGGGTTTCGTCAAACCCGGTGTCCGACATCGGGTTGGGCAGGCCAGCGTTGGGGTAGCAGCTGATGAAGGTGTCGGGCGCCACGCGGTTGAGCTCTTGTATATAGGGGCGCATCAGGGTGGCACCCAAGGCGCAGTTCAGACCAATGGCCAGTGGCTGGGCGTGGCGCACGCTGTGCCAGAAGGCGGTCACGGTCTGGCCACTCAGAATGCGCCCGGACGCGTCGGTTACGGTACCGCTGATGATGATGGGCAGGCGCTGGCCCGACGATTCAAAGTACTCATCCACTGCAAACAGGGCAGCTTTGGCGTTTAACGTGTCAAAAATGGTTTCCACCAGAATCACGTCGCTACCACCCTCCACCAGTGCTTTGGTCTGGTCGTAATAGGCGGCGCGCAGCTCTTCAAATGTCACATTGCGGGCACCGGGGTCGTTCACGTCGGGGCTGATGCTGGCGGTTTTGGGTGTTGGGCCCAGGGCACCGCAGACAAAGCGGGGTTTGTCGGGGGTAGAGAACTTGTCGCAGGCCGCCCGCGCCAGCTTTGCCGACACCAGGTTCATCTCCACCGCCAAGTCGCTCATGTCGTAGTCGGCCTGGGCCACGGTGGTGGCGCCAAAGGTGTTGGTTTCGATCAAATCGGCGCCAGCGGCCAGATAACGCTCATGGATGTCAGTAATCACGTCCGGGCGCGTCAGGCTCAGCAACTCGTTGTTGCCTTTGACATCGCGGTGGAAGTTGATGAACCGATCACCTTGGCTGCCCGCTCCGGTGTAGCCGGCACCCCGGTACTGCGCTTCGCCCAGCTTGAAACGCTGGATCATGGTGCCCATCGCGCCATCCAAAATGGCAATCCGTTTTTCCAAAATGCCAGGCAGCGCTTGGCCGCGGGTGTAGATGAGTGGTTTCATAGGGGACTATTGTAGAAAACCCGCAGCCCGGCACTGCGACCACTGAAATTGGCGGGACAATAGCAAGGGCAAGCTTCAACGGCCCACCCAAGGTCGACGCGACCAGAAATTATGGGTCTTTTTGGCCTCTAGCCCCCGTACCTATTGCGCAAGCAGCTCCTAATTAGATAGCATAATACTTTGGCAACCGAATCGTACCAGCACATTCTGAGTGACGTTTTTGGCTACGCGCAGTTCCGTGGCCCCCAGCAAGCCATCATTGAGCACGTCGGCGCGGGCGGCGACGCCTTGGTGCTCATGCCCACAGGCGGCGGCAAAAGCCTGTGCTACCAGATCCCAGCCATTGCCCGCCAACAAGCCGGGCATGGCATCACCATCGTCATCTCGCCGCTGATTGCGCTGATGCACGACCAGGTGGGTGCCTTGCACGAAGCCGGCGTCAGCGCCGCCTTCCTGAATTCCACCCTGAGCAGCGACGAGGCCTACCAGGTGGAGCAGCGCCTGATGCGCGGCGAGATCACGTTGCTGTATGCGGCCCCCGAGCGGGTGACCACAGCCCGGTTTTTGGCACAGCTGGACTCCCTGCATGAACGCGGCCAATTGAGCCTGTTTGCCATCGACGAGGCGCATTGCGTCAGCCAATGGGGCCACGATTTCCGTCCCGAGTACCGCGCCCTGACCGTGCTGCACGAGCGATTTGTGGGCGTGCCACGCATGGCCCTGACCGCCACCGCCGATGACCTGACCCGCGCCGACATTCTGGAGCGCCTGCAACTGGAGGATGCGCGGGCCTTTGTCAGCAGTTTCGACCGCCCCAACATCCGCTACACCATTGTGGAAAAGCGCGACAGCACCCAGCAACTGCTGCGCTTTATTGAGCGCGAACACGAGGGCGAGGCCGGCATCGTGTACTGCCAGTCGCGCCGCAAGGTTGAAGACATTGCCCAGACTTTGGTGATTGCGGGCATCAAGGCGCTGCCCTACCACGCCGGATTCGACGCCAAGCTGCGCCAGACCCACCAGGACCGGTTTTTGCGGGAGGAAGGCATTGTGATGGTGGCCACCATCGCCTTTGGTATGGGTATTGACAAGCCCGACGTGCGTTTTGTGGCGCACCTGGACATGCCCAAGAACATCGAAGGCTACTACCAGGAGACCGGTCGCGCCGGGCGCGATGGGCTGCCAGCCGAGGCCTGGATGGGTTACGGCCTGCAAGACATGGTCAACCAGCGCCGCATGATCGACGAGAGCCCAGCCGGGGACGAGTTCAAACAGGTCATGCGTGGCAAGCTGGACGCATTGTTAGGTCTGGCAGAGGCCAGTGATTGCCGCCGGGTGCGCCTGCTGGCGTACTTTGGTGAGCCAAGCCAGCCTTGCGGAAATTGCGATAACTGCCTAAACCCACCAGACGTGTGGGACGGAACGGATGCGGCGCGCAAGCTGCTCAGCACAATCTACCGGATTCAGCAAATGAGCGGCATCAGCTTCGGTGCCGGCCACCTGATGGACATCGTGCGGGGCAAGTCGACCGAAAAGGTGACCCAGTACGGGCATGAGAGCTTGAGCACCTTCGGCATTGGTGCCAATTTCACCGAGCTGCAATTGCGCGGCGTGCTGCGCCAGTTGATCGCCATAGGGGCCTTGGCGGTGGATGCGCAAGCCTTCAACACGCTGCAACTGACAGAACAGTCGCGCGGGGTGCTCAAGGGCGAGGTGACGGTGCGCTTGCGAGAGTCGGTTTCTACGCCGGTGGAGCGAAAATCGCGGCGCACCACCCGCTTAAGCGCGGTGGTGAAGGCCCCGATCAACCTGGACAGCGAAGGATTGATGCGCTATTCGGCCTTGAAAGCGTGGAGGGCCGAGGTGGCCAAAGAACACAACCTGCCCGCGTATGTGATTTTTCACGACGCCACGCTGGCAGCCATTGCCCAACGCGCCCCGCAGTCCCTTGACGATTTACAGGGGATCAGCGGTATCGGGGCGAAGAAACTGGAGGCCTACGCCAACGAGGTGCTGCGCGTGGTTGCCCTTGCGTAACCCCAGCCTGACTCGCGGATGACTAGTGAATAACCCAGGCGCAAGAGCCTGGGCGGCTGGGCGTTTTGCGTAGGTCAAGGAGGAGCCCGCACAGCGGGCGGGGGACACGAAGCAAAATGCTCGGCCACCCAGGCTCGCCAGCTAAGCGAGGTCTTAGTGGCGGCGGAAGCAACTCTCGTAGGACATGGCCGCGCCCGACATGGTGTTTTGCAAGCGCTCAATGGCGCGGCTGTGGCGCGCGCCCCCCTTGGCATCACCCACATGCTGGCGGTGGTGTTGGATGAGGGCATTGAGTTTGGTGCGGCAAGCATCCAGAACCCCGGCAAAATTCAGCGCAATATAAGCAGAGTGGTCCGCATTGGTTTGACGGAACTCGTCAGACCAATAGCCAAACAACTGGCCTTTGTAAGTGCCTTTTTCCGGGACTGTGATGAGGTCTTTTTGCATTTCAAATATCAATGAAAGATGAAAGGAATAGATACTTTTAAAAGTCTTTCAGCCTTGTTTCCAACGAGCTGGGCCTTCTCAGTATCTGCCTGCACCTATCACGCGCCGGGCCATCAAACGGTTGACAGACCGCAAAAAAGAATTACAAACCGGTTACAGAACGGTTGCATTCAGGCCTTGACTACAGGGTGGGTTACTGCAAAAACCCCATGCCGCGGGACTCGCGCACCTCTGGCTTGATGCGGTGCTCTGCCTCCAGCTGTTCCAGAAACTCCAATGGCGCCATCTGCACCTCCAGAATCAGGGCTTGTCGGCGAACGGCTGCAAAATCCCCCGGGCACAGCTGATCCAATGCCCCCAAACGGGCGCGCATCGGGCCCTGCAACTGCTGGGCGTCGCCCTGGCAGGCTTCAATAACAAATAGGGCTTCCCGCTGCGCAGTCGTCAAGGGTTTGAACTGGATTTTGAAAGTGAAACGGCGCAAAGCGGCCTGGTCAATACGGTCCATCAGGTTGGTGGTACAGATGAAAATCCCATGGAAGCGCTCCATCCCCTGCAGCATTTCATTCACCTCGGTGACTTCGTAGGTGCGCTGCGCACCCCGGCGGTCCTGCAAGAAGCTGTCGGCCTCGTCCAGCAACAAGACGGCATCTTCCGCCTCGGCCTCACGGAACATGGCAGCCATGTTTTGCTCGGTCTCGCCGATGTACTTACTCATCAAGTCACTGGCCTGGCGCAGCAGCAACGGCCGGCCCAGGCTGGTGGCAATGTGCTCGGCCAGCGCAGTTTTCCCTGTGCCGGGCGGGCCGTAAAAGCACAAGGTGCCATGGGCACGCGCCTTCAGGGCTTGCACCATGCGGGGAATCTCGTAGCGACTGCTCACATTCAGCAGCGTCGGGTCGTAACGGGTGGCCGCCTGCTGGCGTGCGCCGTCCATGGCACGGTTGCCCAAGGCCAGGTCGGCGTTGCGCAGTTGGCGTTCAATCAGTCCCTCCGTGTCCTGCGGTGCAGTGTCCACCGCACCGGGGCTTGCCAGCTCGGCAAAGCGCACCGCCGTGCGGATCTGGGCCGGAGTCAGGCCCTTGCGACTGGTCAAACGCGCCACAAAGGCATCCGACACCTGAACCCCGGCCAGTGACTTGCGCACAACCCCCTCGCGGGCGCCAGGAGGCGGGGACTTGAGCTCCAGGTGGTAGGCAAAGCGGCGCCGAAAAGCCGGGTCGATCTGCTCGATCCGGTTCGTCACCCAAATGGTGGGCACGATGTTGGATTCCAAAATCTGGTTCACCCAGGCCTTACCGCTGACACTGCCGTTAGGCGCGGCAAGCGCGTCGACCCGTGCCAACAGGTTGGCGGTTTCACTGGAAATGGGGGGGAACACATCTTCCACTTCATCAAATAACAGCGCCGCCTGCGCGCTGCCCTTGAGGAACACCTGGGCAATCTGCAAGGAGCGGTAGCGGTCCCGCCCGCTCAGGGAATTGCCATCGCGGTCGGCGTATTCCACCTCGAACAATTCCAGCCCTGATGACTGCGCCACCACTTTGGCCAACTCGGTTTTCCCGGTTCCGGGCGGGCCATACAGGAGGATGTTGACGCCCGCCTCCTTGCGCGCCACGGCATTGGCCAAGAGGGAACACAGCACCCGTGCATCCTCGGCCACAAACGCGAAGTCCTCCAGAGCCAACGCGCTCTTGGATGACAGGCGGGTGAACACGGCCATCAGTTCCGCCTGGTCTCGGTACTGGCGCATCAGCACTGGCGGCAACTTCTCGCTGACTTTCATCAGATCGGCCAGGTCAGTGATGTTGTGCTCGGAAATCAAGTTTTCCACAAGCCCAATGCGCTCCAGGCGCGAGCCCGCACGCAATGCATCACCCAATTCCTGGGGGCTGACACCGGCCACTTCGGCCATCACCGCAAAGGCCTCGGGTGCGTTGTTGACCTTGAACTCCACCAGGATGCTGCGCATATCGCGCTGGTAGCGGGCCAGTGTTCCGTACAACAACAAGGCCCGCTCGGCTTTGTTGAGTTGCAGCAGGCCTGCCAGCGCGTTGATGTTTTTCTCGACCAGCGTGGATTGCTTCTTCAAGGCGTGGCTCAGCCATTCGCCGGTGGCGGCCAGCACCGAAATCAGGTCTTTGGGCTGATCCTTGACGTATTCATCCAAAAAAAAGAACAAAGTGGCTTCGTCGTAGGGGCCACGCCAAATGCCATGGTTTGCAAGAAACTCCGTGGCATTCAACGCCTCATGGCCGCGCCAGAGTTCATTGCTCAGGCATCGGCGGGACAAGAATTCACGCAATCGGGCCAGGGCCGATGCAGGCCACACCAAATGGCGTCCTGCCAAGCCCACGATGCCGTTGAAGTCGCGGCGCACATTGAAGCTCGCCCCTTGGCGGGCCGCCAGGGTCAGCACAAAATGCGAGCACATCAGATCCATCACCGGCGCTTCAGACAAGCCCGGCGATAAAACCAGATGCCCATCTGCGGGGCGAAACAGCAAACGCTTGGCCATTAAATGCCTCCAACACGGGGGTGTGCTGGTTTTTACGATAACGCAGACTGACCGAAGATGGAAGTGCTGGAGGAAAATAGTTCATCCGTTCCAGCTCGGCGAGGCGTCATGGGTCGCTGGGGCCGGGCGCCACCGCCCAATGCCGGTTTGTGGGTCTTGCGAGGGCACGCCCAAGCGGGCGTTTGCCCTTCTCGCTAGAATCCGGTCAAACGTCCCATGCTCAATTTAAGGAATCCCATGTCAGCACCTACGCAACACACCACCTCCACCACCACCCACGAAGTGGACGCTGTCGAGGCCATCGTCCCCATGATGCCCATCGTCTTGCCCTTGGTGGGCGGCGTGTTGATGCTTTTGCTGGCGTTTATTGCGGTTTCGATGGCCTGATTGTTCAGACCCCAAAGAGCTGGCCGCGTGCCAGCTTTTTTTTGGCCAAAAATGCCGCGCACCTGAATGAGAATAACCTCATGCTATTTTTGCATATCTTTTGCACGTAATTGACATGTAACTTCAGTACGAGTTCATAAAATTGCATTCCACCACCTTGATTGCCAACGCGAGGGTATTGGCGACCGTTGAAAAACGTTTTCTCAAAATCACACACCTCAGCCCAAGGGTCCGATTTTAAAAAGACGATTTCTAAACTTAGGAGCTATCCATGAACTCACCCGTGATGCAGGGTCTTAACCTCAATACGCCCAGCTACGTCAAGAACGCCCGCTTGATTGCCTGGGTCACCGACATGGTCACCCTGTGTAAGCCGCAATCTGTTTACTGGTGTGATGGCTCCGACGAGGAATACCAGCGCCTGTGCCAGCAACTGGTCGAGGCAGGCACCTTCACCAAACTCAACCCCGCCAAGCGTCCCAACAGCTTCCTGGCGTGCTCTGACCCCAGCGACGTGGCCCGCGTGGAAGACCGGACCTACATCTGCTCCGAGAAGAAAGAGAACGCCGGCCCCACCAACAACTGGATGGCCCCTGCCGACATGCGCACCCTGCTGCAAACCGGCAAGGACGGTGATCAAGCCTTGTTTGACGGCTGCATGGCTGGCCGCACCATGTACGTGGTGCCGTTCTCCATGGGCCCACTGGGCTCCCACATTGCCCACATCGGCATCGAATTGAGCGACAGCGCTTACGTGGCGGTCAACCAGAAAATCATGACCCGCATGGGCAAGGCCGTGTTTGACGTGATCGGCGTGGACGGCCCGTTTGTCCCTTGCGTGCACACCGTGGGCGCCCCGCTGACTGCCGGCCAACCCGATGTGAAGTGGCCTTGCAGCAAGACCAAGTACATCGTGCATTACCCCGAGACCCGTGAAATCTGGTCCTATGGCTCCGGCTACGGCGGCAACGCGCTGCTGGGTAAGAAGTGCTTCGCGCTGCGCATTGCCTCGAACATGGGCCGTGACCAGGGCTGGTTGGCCGAGCACATGCTCATCCTTGGCGTGACCAATCCACAAGGCAAAAAATACCATGTGGCTGCGGCCTTCCCCAGCGCTTGCGGCAAGACCAACTTCTCCATGCTGGTACCTCCGGCTGGTTTTGACGGCTGGAAAGTCACCACCATTGGTGACGACATCGCCTGGATCAAACCGCACGCAGACGGCAAGATGTACGCCATCAACCCCGAGGCAGGCTACTTTGGCGTGGCTCCTGGCACCAATTACCACACCAACCCCAACTGCATGGCCAGCTTGGACAAGAACGTGATTTTCACCAACGTCGCCCTGACCGATGACGGCGACGTGTGGTGGGAAGGCATGGAAAAGGACGGCGGCGACGTGCCTGCGCACCTGATCGACTGGCAGGGCAATGACTGGACTCCGACAATAGCCAAGGAAACCGGTGCCAAAGCGGCCCACCCGAACTCGCGCTTCACCGTGGCTGCGGGCAACAACCCGGCGCTTGACCCCCAGTGGGACGATGCCAACGGTGTCGCCATTGATGCCTTCATCTTCGGTGGCCGCCGTTCCACCACCGTGCCCTTGGTGACCGAAGCCCGCACCTGGATGGAAGGCGTGTACATGGCCGCCACCATGGGTTCCGAGACCACCGCTGCGGCGGTTGGCCAAATGGGCGTGGTGCGCCGCGACCCGTTCGCCATGCTGCCCTTCTGTGGCTACAACATGAGCGACTACTTCCAACATTGGCTGGACATGGAGCACAAGCTGGAAGCCTCTGGCGGCACCTTGCCCAACATTTACTGCGTCAACTGGTTCCGCAAGGGAGCCGACGGAAAGTTCGTTTGGCCAGGATACGGCGAAAACATGCGCGTGCTGAAGTGGATGATCGACCGCATCGAAGGCACGGCCAAAGGAGCTGAGAACGGTTTTGGCATCAGCCCAACCTTTGATGAAATCACCTGGACCGGATTGGACTTCACCCCGGCCCAGTTTGAATCTGTGACCAGCCTGGACAAGAACGACTGGAAACAAGAGATTGCCCTGCACACCGAACTGTTCAGCCAGTTGGCCTACCATTTGCCCAAGGAACTGGAAGCAACCAAGGTCAAGATGGAAAAGAGCTTGGCGGTCTAGCACCGAGGACACCCGAGCCCCACCGGGCTCACAATGCAAAAAGCCACCGACGTCGGTGGCTTTTTTTATGGCCGGGTGAGGCTAAGAACCAAATATTAGTCCTGCCCGCGGCCCTGGGCTTGTTGTAATTCCGCCATGAAGCGGTGGTCTTTGCCGGCATATTCCCACATGTCTTCTTCGGTGCGGCGTTCTTTGGCGGCGGCAGACCAGCGTGTTATGGCGCTTGCCAAGACGCTGGTGAACTGGCGCAGCGGGGGGGCAAGCAGTGCCAAGGCCGCGAAGGTGACAGTCCACAGCGCTACCCATCCCAACAGCAGGTGGCCATCAGCCCACATTTCAATCAGCTGGTCGGCCACCACCAATAGGGCCGCCAGTGCGGCGGCCAGCAGCATGCCTGCCAAGGTTCGTGATTCATCCAAGCTGCGAACCGAACCGGCCTTGGCGATCACGGCTGCGGCGCGTTGGGCACCCGCGGTCAAGTGCACAAAATGCTGGGTTGCAATACGGGACATGGACGAACTCCTAAAAAAATCAAACTCACCCGATGACGGCTCAGTAACCGGTAATATTAGGGTTAATACCAGTGTTACTCAACTTTATATTTATGATGCATGGTATTCACCGTAGCTATGATTGAGCCATGTCGCCTGTTAGCCTGCGCAACTTCGATCTCAACCTGCTGAAGGTTTTTGACGCCATCATGGCGGAGCGCAGCCTCACCCGTGCTGCCCGTCAGCTGTCGCTTACACAGCCAGCCGTGAGCAACGCATTGCGGCGCTTGCGTGACGCACTGAATGACGAGTTGCTGGTGCGAAAGGGCCGCGGCCTGGAACCCACACCCAGGGCGCTGGCACTATGGCCCGCGGTGAGCGATGCGCTGCAGCGCCTGCAGACGTCGCTGGCACCCAGCGTCTTTGCCCCCGCGAGCGCGACCACCACCTTTGTACTGACGCTGGCCGATGCCACGGCGGCAGAGTTGCTGCCAGGAATGGTGAAGCTGCTCGCGGCGCAGGCGCCTGATGTGTCCCTGCGCATCGTGCCACTCACCACACGGGACCCCCGGCGCTTGCTGGACGAAGGCCAGGCCGACCTGGCAGTGGGGCATTTCCCGGCGGTGCTGGCAGATTTGACGGCACGCGCGCAGGTCGGGGAGGCGGTCTCCTTCGTGCACCACCGCCTTTTTGTAGGCGATTACGTATGTGTCATGCGCAAGGGCCACCCCTTGTCCAAGACGGCGCTGAACCTCGACCAATATTGTGCCGCCCGTCACATGCTGGTCAGTTTTTCAGGCCGGGCGTTTGGCTTCATCGACGAGGCGCTTGCCACACTGGGGCGCAGTCGGCGTGTCGTGCTAACTGTCAACCAGTTCTTCACCGCCGGCAAGGTGGTGGCCAACTCCGACCTGCTGACCGTGCTGCCACGGCATTTTGTGAACGTCACCGGCTTTGCCGACCAACTGGTGATGCGTGAATTGCCGTTTGACGCACCAGTGATTCAGGTGGACGCGCTGTGGCACCAGCGCCAAAGCAACTCCAGCGCCCACGCCTGGCTGCGCACGCAGGTCGCAGAGCTGGCGGCACAGGTATTTTCGGCATGAAGATTCAGCTGATGTCCGACCTGCATCTGGAGGCCCATCCGCACTGGATGCCTCAGCCCGCGCCCGGCGCGGATGTGCTGGTGTTGGCGGGCGATATCGGCTCCTACCAGCCGGGCTCACAGCTGTTGGACGCCGACTTCGGATTGGCCCGGTTTTCTCCCTTGAATGGTTGGCCCACCCCGGTCATCTTTGTACCGGGCAACCATGAATACGATGGACTGGACTTTGATGTGGCGCACACGCGCCTGAAGGAGACCTGTGCGCGGCTGGGGCTGCTGTGGCTGGAGCGCGAGGTTTTGACCGGCCCATGGACCGACCAGACAGGGCGCCCGGTTCGGCTGTTGGGCACCACCTTGTGGACCGACTTCGATGCACTGGGCCCGCAGGGCGAGGGCGCTGGGAACCCGCAGGCGCCTTACTACGCCAATCTGTTGGCGCAGCAGCTCAAAAGCCGGGACAAGGCGTTTCGGGCGGCCAACTATTACCTGCGCAAGTCCGGCACCACACGCCACGGTGCGCCTTTTCTGGCGGCACAGATACGCCAGCAGGCTTTGGAATGCCAAGACTGGCTACGCGACGCACTGAGCACCCCCTTTGACGGCACCACCGTGGCCATCACCCACTTTGCCCCGAGCTTGCGCAGCGCCGACCCGCGCTACGGACTCGTCCCCGGCACCGCCGGATTTTGCAGCCAGCTGGACGACCTACTGCCCCACGCGCAACTGTGGCTGCACGGGCATTTGCATGCGCCCAGCGACTATGTGCACCGCGGCTGCCGGGTGGTGGCCAATCCGCTGGGTTACACACGCAAGAACGAGCAGATCCACTTCAAGGGCTGCGAAACGATTGAGATATGACATGTGTCAATCAGGCCGCAACCCGCCCCGATAGACTGGGCTTTTGACCCAAGGACGCCCCATGAAAATACTTATCGCGGTTGATGGCAGTGCCTTTAGCAAGAAGATGCTGGCCTACCTGAGTACCCATGAGAGCCTGCTGAGTCGTGACAGCGACTACACGGTGTTCACCGCACAGGCGGCACTTCCGCCGCTCGCAAAGGCTGCCGTGGGTAAGGACATCGTCAATCAGTACTACGCTGAGGAATGCGAGAAGGTATTGGCCCCGGTCACCAAGTTTTTGCTGCGCCATGGGATTGATGCCAAGAGCAGCTGGAAAGTGGGGCCCGCCGGGCTGGCGATCGCCAAACTGGCGGAGCAGGGCAAATTTGACTTGGTAGTCATGGGCTCGCACGGCCACGGCGCGCTGGTCAAATTGGTGATGGGCTCCGTGGCCACAGAAGTCCTGGCGCACTGCAAAGTGCCGGTGTTACTGGTGCGCTAATAGTCGGGAGCTACACCGCAGCGCGCAAAGCACGCGCGGCTGCACCCGCCAAAGCCGCTGTCAGGCGGTCGATCACATCCGAATCCAGGTTCCAGCAATGCCAGTACAGGTCCACCGGCAAGGTGACCAAGGGTGCCAAGTTGACCAGTTCGCCACTTTCCAGCAAGGCGCGCACGCGCAATTCAGGCACCACGCTGGCACCCCAGCCCGCCAGCGCTGCGCTCACTTGCCCCTCCGAGCTGGGCACAAAGCGCTGACTCAGGGTGACACGGCGCAGGCCAAAGGCGCGGGCCACATATTCCGCCGGTAGATCGTCCTTGCGGTTGAACGCGATGTAAGGGATGGTGCGGAAATTGTGCGGCGTCAAACCCTGCGGGCAATGGGTTTGCGCGTAGGCGCTGCTGGCCACGGCCACGTAGTGCATGGCACCTAACGGCAGCACCTTGCAACCCCGCAAAGCCTGCTTCAGCGTGGTGACGCAGCCCAACACCTGGCCTTCACGCAGCCACTCGTGGGTGAAGTCCTGGTCGTCGGTGATGATTTCCAGCGGCAGACCGGCCTGCACCAAGGGGTCCAGCGCGGACAGGGCCCAGGTCGCAATGCTGTCGGCGTTGATGGCGATGGAGATGCGGTCTTCCTCCCGCCTGTCGCCAGCACCGGGCGTCAGGTCGTGCAGATCGGTTTCCAGGTCGGCGCGCAGCAGGCGCATTTGCATGGCGTGCTTGATCAGCAAGCGCCCGGCCGAGGTCGGCTTGACCGGGCGGCTGCGCACCAGCAACACCGTTCCCACCTGCGCCTCCAGCGCCCGCAGGCGTTGCGACACTGCCGACTGGGTGATGGACAAGCGCACGGCGGCGCGCTCAAAGCCACCTTCCTCCACGATGGAGGCCAGGCATTCCAGGGCATCTGAATCAAAAGTTCTCATGTCGTCATTATTAACAATGCTAATGTTTTCGTAAACCGTTTAATTTCACTGTTACTAGAGCACGGTTTCCACGACACTCACGCCATGAAAATTATTGTTCTTGGCGCAGGCATCATTGGCATCAGTACCGCGTGGCACCTCTTGGAGCGAGGTCATGAGGTCACCATCGTGGAGCGGCAACCCGACGCCGCCATGGAAACCAGTTTCGCCAATGCGGCGCAAATCTCAGTCAGCTACTGCGAGCCCTGGGCCAACCGCGATGCGCCATTCAAGGCCCTGAAATGGATGTTCAGCAAAGAAGCCCCGCTGCTGTTTCGCCCGCAAAACCCGCTCGGTTCGGGCTGGCTACAGTACCAATGGGGACTGGAGTTTTTGGCCAACTGCAACGACCGCGCGTTCGAGCGCAACGTGCAACAGTTGGTGGCCTTGGGCGCCTACAGCCACACCGCACTGAAAGACGTGGTGGCCAGCACCGGCATTGAATACCAGCGCCTGGAGCGGGGCATTGCCCACTATTACACCGACCAAAAGTCCTTCGACACCGCAGGCGACGCCGCCGCGCTGATGCGCAAATACGGTGTCGCACGGCAACTGGTCAACCGCGAGGAGCTGCTGCGCATCGAGCCCGCTTTGCGGCAGTTCTCCGACCATATCGTCGGCGGCACCTTCACGCCTAGCGACGAGTCTGGCGACGCCCGGGTGTTTACCCAAGAACTGGCTAAACGCTGCGCGGCACGGGGCGCTACCTTTTTGTACGGGCACAGTGTCGAAGGCTTGAACGTAAGCGGCAATGCGATCCAATCGGTCTCGGTGCGCTCTGCCAACCACTGGGTGGCCTGCGTAGAACACGAGGGCGCGCTATCGCAACTGCAGGCAGACCATGTGGTGGTCGCCTGCGGCTCCTACACCGCACCGCTGCTGCGTACCGTGGGCGTGAAGCTGCCGATTTACCCTGGCAAGGGCTACAGCGCCACCTTCAAGATTTTGAAGCCCGAGTTGGCGCCCATGGTCTCCACCATCGACGACGAGAAGAAGATCGCCATCAGCCGACTGGGCGACCAGTTGCGCGTTGCGGGCACCATTGAAGTCGGCGGCTACGACCTGACGCTGGACTCTTCGGTTGCGCGGGCGCGCTGCCATATGCTGTCCCGCCGGATTGAACAGGTCTACCCCGGTATGTGTGACACCCGCACGGTGGAAGAAGGTGGCGAACCGAACTACTGGACCGGCCTGCGCCCTGCCACCCCGACCAACATCCCCGCCATTGGGCAAACCAAGGTGCGTGGCCTGTGGGTCAACGCCGGGCACGGCACCCTGGGCTGGACCCACGGCGCGGGGTCCGGCAAAGCCATCGCGGAACTCATAAGCGGCAAAAAGCCGGACATGCAGTTTGGCTTTTACGGTGCCTGAGCGTCGGGCGGCCACGTCCCCAGTGGGATATGGCGGTTTTTCCTGCCGTTGTTTGGGCTTTCTTTGGCGGTGTTGCCACCCACAATCTCTTTCAACGAGGAGATTCCATGGCACTGCAATACCAGCTCAAAGAAGGCAACTACCATTTGTACGATCTGAGCACCCCGGCCAGCAAGGTGACCGGCGAGCACCGTCTGCGCCTGAAGACGGACACGGTGGCTATCGCGTTTGACCGCAGCACCGGCGTGCTGCACGAACATGGAAGCCCCCTGCGCATTCACTCCTGGGCCACCAACACGCGCCGGCGCCTGCGGGCCGCGGGCTCCTGGGACAGTGCCGAAGACATTGTGGTCGTGTCGGGCCCCTTGCCGGTGGACGAAGTCAACAAGTGCATTGAAATCAAGGGCTACTGCCGCAGCATGTTCACCCGGCTGTCCACCCTGCCGCACGGCAAGCTGATTGCACGCGCCCGCGCCACCGCCCGATAGCTATCATTTATATAGCTGCTTGCGCATATGGCACGGGGGCTAGAAGGTGTTTTGATACAGAATCCGGGATGCGCCGAGGGCGTAATGTCAGCCCATCGACGCAGCCAATGCGAAAGCGCCCATCCACCAGCAGCGTGCCACCACGCCAGGCTTGCTGCTCCAGCAGCATGGACGCGCGGCCCATCTCCACGACCTTGACGGTAACGGTAAGCAAGTCATCCAGCTTGGCGGGGGCCAGGTACTTCACCTGGGCATCCGCAACCACGAAAATCGCCCCGGTGTCGTCCCGCAGCGCCTGCTGCTCCACGCCCAAGGCACGCAACCATTCGGTGCGGGCGCGCTCAAAAAATTTGAGGTAGTTGGCGTAGTAGACGACACCACCGGCATCGGTGTCTTCCCAGTAAATGCGGACCGGGAAAGGATTCAAGAGTTCAGGCACGGCGTTTCAATGGAGTGGGTAAAGTGGACAGTATGGAGCAGGCGGTGGAGCGAACGGATTAGCGTGCCAGGTGCGCGGCCGCCAGACACTCTTCAAAGGCCCGCGTGACCCTAGATGCCTGGGGCGAGCGGCGCACGATGCTAAAAAAACTGCACGAATAGTGAAACAAGCCGGGCTTGACCGCGCACATCTGCCCCGCGCGCACAAAGCCTTCGGCGTAGTGGTCCGGCAAAAAGCCGAGGTATTTACCCGACAAAATCAGCGTGGCGATGGACTCCTGGTCGTAGCCGGTGGCCGACCGGGTCAGGCGCACCTGCTGGCTGACTTCCATATTGGGGGAGTGGTAGCCCAGCCCCGCGAAGGCATGGGCGCGCAACGCATCCCAATCCATCGCGTCGTGCGAGGTGGCAAACAGGGGATGGCGCGCACCACAGTACAGCAGCATGGTTTCGGTAAACAGTTCGTCGTAGCGCAGGGTGTCGGAGCTGCGGTGCCCCGGAATCACGCCCACCTGGAACTGTCCGTCAATCACGCCGCGCTCGATGGTGTTGAGTGGGGCCACGTACAAGTGCAGGTTCACCTCGGGCGCGCGCTCGGAGAACAGCGCAATGGCCTCCCCCAGGTGCGACTGCGGGTTGCTGGCGGTTTTGTCAAACACCGCAATGTTGAGCTGCCCGCCCATGCGCCGGTGGATCTCGTCCACACTGGCGCGAAAGGCGTCCGCCCCCGCCAGCAGGCGCAGGGTCTCGGTGTAGATTTGCTGGCCCTCGGTGGTCAGCGCAAAACCGGCACGCCCCCGGCGGCACAGGGTCAGCCCGAGCCGGGTTTCCAGGTCTTTAATATGGCGGCTCACGGTCGAGGTACCAATGTTGAGCTCCAGCTCGGCCGCCGCCATGCCCCCGCACTCCACCACGCTTTTGAACACCCGCAACAGGCGAATGTCCATATCACTCACCTGCCCCAAAGCAGCGCGGGTTGTTACTTGCATAAATTGTTAACCGAATAGTGATGCATAGACATTTATAAGAGTAACAGACGCACTCAAAATGGCAAGTTGGTCGGCGCTGCTTTTGCCTTAGCCGCCGCAACTTTCACACCCCATCTGTCAGGACACTCCATGAACATGAACGATGCCCAAACCCTCGCCGCTCCCCGCACCGACGCCGCGTGGCTCGACGCGCACTGGATGCCCTACACCGGTAACCGCGACTTCAAGGCCAACCCGCGCATGATGGTCAGTGCCAAGGGTGCCTATTACACCGACCAGCATGGCAAGCAGATTTTTGACGGCCTGTCGGGTCTGTGGTGCGCGGGCTTAGGCCATGGCCGCCAGGAACTCACCGATGCGGTCACGCGCCAGATGTCCACGCTGGACTACTCGCCCGCCTTCCAGTTCGGCCACCCGCTGTCGTTCGCCCTGGCCAACAAGCTGAAAGAACTCACCCCCGCCGGGCTGGACCATGTGTTTTTCACCGGTTCGGGCTCCGAATCCGCCGACACCTCGCTCAAGATGGCGCGCGCCTACTGGCGTGCCAAAGGCCAAGCCAGCAAGACCCTGTTGATCGGCCGCGAAAAGGGCTACCACGGCGTCAACTTTGGCGGCATCTCGGTGGGCGGCCTGGTGGCCAACCGCAAGATGTTTGGTCAGGGCATCCAGGCCGACCATTTGCCCCACACCATGCTGCCGCAAAACGCGTTTTCACGCGGCATGCCCGACAAGGGCGTGGAGCTGGCCGATGACCTGCTGCGCCTGATTGCGCTGCACGATGCCAGCAACATTGCGGCGGTGATTGTGGAGCCCATGTCGGGCTCGGCCGGTGTCATCGTCCCGCCCAAGGGCTACCTGCAACGCCTGCGTGATATTTGCACCGCCAACAACATTTTGTTGATTTTTGACGAGGTGATTACCGGATTTGGCCGCATGGGCGCGTGGACTGGCGCCGAGGTCTTTGGCGTGACGCCCGACATCATGAACGTGGCCAAGCAAATCACCAATGGCTCACAGCCGCTGGGTGCCGTACTGGTCAAAAAGGACATTTACGACACCTTCATGGCGCAAGGCGGGCCGGACTACATGCTGGAGTTTGCCCACGGCTACACCTACTCGGCCCACCCGGTGGCGTGCGCTGTCGGCCTGGCGACGCTGGATTTGCTGGAGAAAGAAAACGCCCTGGACCAAGTTAACGGGCTGGCGCCGTATTTTGAGAATGCGGTGCACGGGCTCAAGGGCACGAAGCACATCACCGACATCCGCAACTTTGGCTTGGCCGCCGGCTTCACCATTGACGCTGTGCCGGGCGAACCCGCCCGCCGGCCCTATGAGATCGCCATGGCGATGCTGAAAAAAGGCTTTTATGTGCGCTACGGTGGCGACACCATCCAGCTCGCCCCACCCTTTATCAGCACCCCGGCGCAAATTGACAGCCTGCTCAGCGCGCTGGGCGACACCATCAACCAAACGGCCTAGCCAATATTCGCTCCTGTTTTGATAGCTGCTTGCGCATATCCTACGGGGGCTAGAGGCCTATTTCATACTTAAAACACCCATGACCACTTCGACCTCACTCCCCCGCATCGGCCACCTGATTGACGGCCAGTCCGTCACCGGCGGCAGCCGCAGCCAAAGCGTCTTTAACCCCGCCACCGGCCAGGCCGAGAAAACCCTGTTGCTGGCCGACAAAGCCACCGTCGAGCAAGCCATCGCCTCGGCCCAGGCGGCCTACCCCGCGTGGCGCAATACCCCCGCACTCAAGCGCGCCCGCGTTATGGGCAACCTCAAGGTGCTGCTGGAGCAACATGCCGACGAGCTGTGCGCCCTGATCACCGCCGAACACGGCAAGGTGCTGTCCGACGCCCTGGGCGAGCTGCAGCGCGGCATTGAAAACGTGGAGTACGCCTCTTATGCGCCCGAACTGCTCAAAGGCGAGCACAGCAAAAATGTGGGCCCGGCCATCGACTCCTGGAGCGAATTCCAGGCCCTGGGCGTGTGCGCCGGCATCACCCCGTTCAACTTCCCGGCCATGGTGCCGCTGTGGATGTGGCCCATGGCCATTGCCTGCGGCAACACCTTTGTGCTGAAACCGTCCGAGCGTGACCCGTCCAGCACCCTGCGCATTGCCGAACTGGCGCTGCAGGCAGGCTTGCCACCGGGCGTACTCAACGTGGTCAATGGCGACAAGGAAGCGGTCGACACTTTGCTGCATGACCCCCGCGTCAAGGCGGTAAGCTTTGTCGGCTCCACACCGATTGCCGAATACATCTACACGGAGGGCTGCAAGCACGGCAAACGCGTGCAGGCCCTGGGTGGCGCCAAGAACCACGCCGTGGTCATGCCCGATGCTGACGTCGCCAATGCAGTGAACGCGCTCATGGGCGCGGCCTACGGCTCCTGCGGCGAGCGCTGCATGGCCATTCCGCTGGTGGTGGCAGTGGGTGACGCCACCGCCGACGCGGTGATTGCCGGCTTGAAGGTGGAAATTGCCAAGATGAAGGTCGGCCCGGGCACCGCACCGGGCATGGACATGGGCCCACTCATCACCAAGCCCCATTTTGAAAAGGTCAAGGGCTATGTGGACCAGGGCGTCAAAGAAGGCGCCACGCTGGTGGTGGACGGGCGCCAGCTCAGCGTCCCAGGCCATGAAGACGGCTACTTCATGGGCCCCTGCCTGTTTGACAACGTCAAGCCCGGAATGGTGATTTACCAAGAAGAGATTTTCGGGCCCGTGCTGGGTGTGATGCGCGTCAAGACCTTGCAAGAGGCCATGGACCTGATCGACGCCCATGAGTACGGCAATGGCACTTGCATCTTCACCCGCGATGGCGAGGCTGCCCGCTACTTCACCGACAACATCCTGGTCGGCATGGTCGGCGTGAACGTGCCCCTGCCGGTGCCGGTGGCCTACCACTCGTTTGGCGGCTGGAAACGCAGCCTGTTTGGCGACCTCGGCGCCTACGGCCCGGACGCGGTGCGGTTTTACACCAAGCGCAAAACCATCACGCAGCGCTGGCCCAGCGCGGGGGTGCGGGACGGGACGGTGTTTAGCTTTCCGAGCAACAAGTAAGCGCGATTCGGCGGTTTCCCCGCCACAAAGACAAAACGCCAGCAGAATGCGAAAGCATCCTGCTGGCGTTACGGGTGGGGAGCGGCTAAGCCGCTGGTGCTTAAACCCAGAGTACTTTGCCCTTCTTGGCGTACCACGCTTCCACCTGGGCTTCGACCGAGGTCTCGATCCGGTTGCGGCGGATTTTCATGGTGGGGGTGAGCAAGCCGTTCTCGATCGACCAGGGTTCTGGCGCGATCACCACCATTTGCAGTTTTTCGTAGTCGGCCAGGCCCGCGTTTACGTTTTTCAACAAGGCGGCCAGCTCTTTTTCTACCTCAACGCGCACGGATGGATCGCCGACTTTGGGACGGATGGTTTCCGACAGCACCACCATGGCATAGGCCGACACCTGGCCCACGCCCGACACCATGGTCATCTCGATCATGGGGTTGGCGTTGAATTTGTTCTCGATCGGTGCGGGCGCCACATACTTGCCCTTCGCCGTTTTGAACAGTTCTTTAACGCGTCCGGTGAGTTTCAGCACGCCGTCGGCGCGGCGCTCGCCCTTGTCGCCGGTTCGGAAGTAGCCGTCCTCGGTGAACACCTCCGCATCCAGATCCGGGCGCTTGTAGTAGCCCACCAACTGGCCGGGCGACTTGATCAGGATCTCACCTTCGTCGCTCAGGCGAACCAGCACGCCTTCCATGGGCGCACCCACGCAACCGGGGGCCGTGAGGGTTGGGGTGGACGAGTGCGAGTACGCAAAGTCCTCCGTCATGCCGTAGCCTTCCATCAGGTTCAGGCCCAGGCGGCGGTACCAGTCAATCAACTCTGCTGGAATAGGCGCAGAGCCGCTGGCCGCCAGGCGTGTTTCATTTAGTCCCAGTCCTTTGAGCACCTTGCGCGCCACGATGCGGCCCAAAATCGGGATGCTTAGGAGGCGGTCCAGCTTCTTGGGCGGCATCTTGGCAAACACACCTTGCTGGAATTTGAGCCACAGGCGCGGCACAGAGACAAAACAGGTGGGGCGGGCACGGTTCAGGTCGGCCACAAACGTGTCCAGCGACTCGGCAAAGAAAATATGCGGCTTACCGGAGATCAGGGAAGCGCACTCAATCAATGCGCGCTCAAAGATGTGCGCCAAGGGCAGATACGACAACAGGCGAATCGGCGTTTCGGGGCCCATTTGGCGCTCGATGTAGTTGGCAAAGCCCTGCGCTCCAGCCGTCGCGCTCCGGAAGCTGTGCATCACACCCTTGGGGGTTCCGGTGGAGCCTGAGGTGTACATCAATATCGCAACTTCATCGGCCGCGCGCAGCACCTTACCGGCCATCGGCGCTGTTTTTGCAACGATGGCATCCCAGCTCGGGTAGTCGGTCTTGGGTGCCAAGGGGAAGGCAATGCAGGGCAAGCCTGCGGCTACTCCGGCTTTTTGCTGTTCCCAGGTGTCGAGCTTGCCCACGAACAGCAGGCTTGCACCGCTATGCTCCAGCACGTACTTGACGGTGTCGGCGGTCTCCGTCGGGAATATCGCCACGGTGGTGCCACCGGCCATCCAGATGGCCAGCTCGGCCATGATGAAATGGGCACAATTTTTGGACAGGATGGCGATGCGTGCGCCGGGCTCAAAGCCCTGTGCGGTCAGGTGCGTGGCCATGCGCCGGGCCTGGTCCATCATCTTGTGCCAGGTGTAGTCCACCACCTGCCCACCACCGGTGGGCTGGGTCAGGAAAACCTGATCCGCACGCGCCGCCTCATGCTCATAAACATAGTCCAGAATCAGTTTTGAATGTGCCATGGTGGGTGCCCCTCGTTGTTAATGACGTGAATCTTACGCGCCATTTCCAAAATTCGGGTTTCCCCTTAGGGCACATTCAGCCGCTTGAACGGACTTGGCCGGCGCTGACTTTTTGCGCAACGGCCGGCCGCGCGCCGGTCAGGCGACGATGTGCAGTCCAGCGTCCACGTAGATGACATCACCGGTCATGCCGGAGGCCGACCCGCTGACCAAAAACGCGACCACGCGCCCCACCTCGCCGATATCCACCAGGCGCTGGCCTGGAGAGCGGGTCACGGCCATGTTCAGCAATTCGTCAAAGTGGCCAATGCCGCTGGCGGCTCGGGTTTTCAGTGGCCCGGGTGACACCGCAAAGACGCGGATGTTCTTCTCCCCCAGCTCATTGGCCAGGTAGCGCACTGACGATTGCAGCGCCGCCTTGACCGGACCCATGAGGTTGTAGTTGTCCACCACCTTGTCGGCACCGTGGTAGCTCATGGTGATCAGGGCACCGCCTTCGCTCATCAGCGGTTCGGCATAGTGCGCCATTTCAATGAAGGAGTGCACCGACACCTGCATCGCTTGCAGAAAGCCGGCCTGCGAGCAGTCGACGATTCGCCCGTGCAGATCGGCGGTCGGGGCAAACGCGATCGAGTGGATGACGAAGTCCAGCCGCCCCCACTTCTCACCGATCTCATCAAACACGGCCTTCATTTGGCCGGGCACGGACACATCCAGCGGCAGCAGCAAGGAGCTGTTGATCTGCTCGGCCAGAGGGGCCACGTACTGCTTTGCCTTGTCGTTCAGGTAGGTCAGGGCGATGTCTGCGCCAAAGGCGCGCAACTTGGCGGCACAGCCAAAGGCAATGCTGTCGCCGTTGGCAACACCGACCACCAGGCCGCGCTTGCCCTTAAGCATGTCCCCGATGCGGGTGTCTTCGTCCCAGACTTTGGGCAATGGATCATTCGACCCTGGGTCGGTAAAAGTGGCGTTCATAGTGGTCCTTGTGTTGTGTGCAGATCAGGTGGCGGCCCGTGCGCCCCGTGCGGCTTTTGGCTTTGGCAAGGATGTAGCACCAACCGCTTCCAGAACCACGCGGATGCGGTCAAACATATCCCGGGTCTCAATGTTCATGTCTTCGGCCTTGCCCAGCACATATTCGCAGGCGGCGATGGCGCGGGCACGGTCTTCGGCGGCGGGCAAGAGCCGGGGCAAGGTGGAAAGCGCCTGCTCGGGTTCAAATTCTACCGTCAGGCTTTGCTGGTGAATGATGCGGTTGCGGGTGGCAACGCCCATGCTGGCAAAGGGCTGGTGTTCGGCAAGCACTTCGTTGGAGCGCTCCAGGCGGTCACGGCGCACGCTCTTGCGGGCATGGGCCAGCAAGATCAGCATACGGATCACCGCTTCGGCGTAGGCACCCTCTTCGATTTGCTCCAGCGCCAGGCGCACATCGGCATAGGTGCGCAGATCGGCCGCCGGGGCTTCGCTGATGCGTCCCGGTTCGGTGGCCCCGATGGCGCGCATCATGGGCGAGGCATACACCATGGTGAACAGGGTTTCCACCATGCCATCGCGCATATCGCGGTACAGATTGACGGACTCGTGCATGGCCCCCACCATGGCGTTCTCCAGTTGCACGTAAGGGTTGTCCTCGGCCACCTTGTTGCGCGAGGCGCGCACCTTTTCTGCAGCCGGGGCGAGCTGCGACAGCATGGGGTTTTTGTCGCTGAGCAGGTAGCGGCGCATACGCAGGGGGTGCGTATCCACCCGGTGTTTTGCCGAGGCCGGCGTGGTCATGGCGCGGATGATGGGCCGCAAGGTCAAGCTGTACATCTCGGCGTTCAACTGAGAAATGCGGTTGACAGCAGCAAACGGTTTTTCGTCGTCGCGGTCATCTGCCATGGCCAGGATGTCGTCGATGGAGCGCTCCTCAAAGGTCACTTCATATTTTTTGTCACGACCGGTGCCGGTTTCGTTGACGATGACCATCTCATACAGGCCGGGGGCCATGGCTTCGATGATTTCCAGGGTCGAAACGATTTCCTTGTGCTGCTTGACCGCGACCGAGGCCGACACAAAAATGCCCAGGTGACCCACCGAGTCATGCACGGTGTACACAATCTTCTGGCCAAGCGCCTTGATCTCCTGCACGCTGGCATACACATCGGCGATCCAGTTCAGTGCCTGGGGCGGTGGCGTGATGTTGTCACCGTGGGACGCAAACACGATCACTGGTGCGCGCACGTTGCGCAGATCGGCATACATGCGGCTGTCAAGTTGGGCACCGCCGCGCGCCAGCTTGTTGCCGATGAACAGGTTTTCGACGATCCAGTGGATCTCGCTCTCGTTCATGAAGTAAAAGCCCGACCACCAGTTCTCGAAATCCAAGTAGCGGGCCGACTCCTCTTCAGGGTTGGCGAACACATCGTGGTACTTCTTGATGTAGTTGCCGCCGGGGTTGAGCTTCTCGAAATTTTCTACCAGGTTGGCACCGTCGAATTGGCCGTTGCCCAGGTCGGCCATCATCATGATTGGGGCCACGCCGCCATAAAGGCCGCCGTAGTAGCGCATGGGGTGTTTGCCACGCGTGCCCGACCAGTAGGACAGCGGCGCGCCGTTGAGCACCACGGGACCGGTCAGGTCGGGGTTGGTTGCGGCCAGCAGCATGGCTGCCCAGCCGCCCTGGCAATTGCCGATCACCACTGGCTTGGGGCTGTTGGGGTGGCGGTGGCGCACTTCGCGCACGAAGCCAGCTTCGGCACGGGTCACGTCGGCGATGGTCTGACCAGGTTCGGGGTGGGTCTTGAAGATGCAGAAATACACGGGGTGGCCGGCGTCCAGCGCCACGCCCACTTCGCTCTCGCTCTTGAAGCCGCCAATGCCCGAGCCGTGGCCGGCACGTGGGTCAATGATGATGTAAGGGCGGGTGTCGTCATGCACGGTGACACCAGCGGGCGGGTGAATCCGCACCAGGTTGTAATTGACTGGACGCTCCAGCGTGGAGCCGTCGATCAGAACCTCAAAGTCATAGGCCAGTACTGGCGGGCAGCCAGCCTTTTCGTGTTCCACGAACTGGTTACCGCGCTTGCGCATGATGTCCAGGAACAGGACCGAACGCTGTGCAAAATCGGTCAGGTAATCGGTCAGATCGGACGGCTTGGGGTCTTTGGCAAAGTCCTTGGCCAGTCCGGAAAACACCTCGCTCTGCTTCTGGAGCATCTCTTTGGCACCTTCCTTGAGCGCGCCAGAGTGGGTTTTCAAAGCGCCGCCCACTTCCTTGGCGTAGCTTTGGGCGCGCGCCGTTTGCTTTTCCATACCGGCCTTGTTGGCAGCCTGGTTCATGAAGTCTTCCAGCCGGGTCTTTCCCAAGAGTTCCTCCATGGAAGTCGGGTTGACGACTGTTGGTGTTACGCTGATATTCATAATGGCTTTCACTCGTGGGTTGGACTACTACACCATTTACTGATGCAAGAGTAGTCTGACCTGCAAATATGAACGTTTGGTGAAGGGTCTTTCCCGAAGCGATATGGCGGGCCCCGCCGCCGCCGGCACACGCCAGCCCGCAGGGGATAATGTGAGCACATGGCACTTATCACTCTACTTGACGCCCAGCTGGCATTTGGGCACGTTGCACTGCTTGACCACGCTGGTTTTTCCCTTGAAACCTCGGAGCGCGTGGGCCTGATCGGCCGCAACGGCACGGGAAAATCGTCCATGCTCAAAATCTTGGCTGGCATGGAAAAACCCGACGACGGCAGCTTGCAGGTGCAAAGCGGCACCCGCATTTCCTACGTCGCTCAGGAGCCCGCGCTGGATGCAAACGCTACTATTTTTATAGCTGTTCGCGCAGGTCTGGAGCGGGTTATCGGGCTTATTGAAGAATATTGCCTAGGCCACGGCGACTTGGACGCGATGCAAAGCGAGATTGAAACCCTGGACGGTTGGAACTGGGAGCAGCGGGTGAACGAGACCCTGCACCGCCTGCATTTGGACCCCGAGGCACTGGTCAGTACCCTGTCGGGCGGCACCAAGAAACGCGTGGCACTGGCGCAGGCGCTGGTGGCGCAGCCCGACGTACTGTTGCTGGACGAGCCGACCAACCACCTGGACCTGGACTCCATCGAATGGCTGGAAGGCCTGCTGGTCGAGTTCAAGGGCTCCATCATCACCATCACCCACGACCGCTCGTTTCTGGACAACGTGGCCACCCGCATTGTGGAGTTGGACCGCGGGCAACTGCTGTCCTACCCTGGCAACTTTGCCGCCTACTTGCTGCAAAAAGAAGAGCAGCTGGCGCAAGAAGCCGTCATCAACGCCCGCGCCGACAAGCTGCTGGCGCAAGAAGAGATTTGGATTCGCAAAGGGGTAGAGGCCCGCCGCACCCGGGCGCAGGCCCGCATCGTACGCTTGGGCGAGCTGCGTGCCAAGCACCAGGCTCGGCGTGACGTGGTGGGCAGCGTCAACATGGACGTCAGCAGCGGCGACAAGAGCGGCAAGCTGGTGTCCGAGATGACCCATGTGACCAAGTCCTTTGGTGACCGCACCATCGTGCGGGATTTCTCCGCCACCATTTTGCGCGGCGACAAGATTGGCCTGCTCGGCCCCAACGGTGCCGGCAAGACCACGCTGCTCAAGCTCATTTTGGGTGAGCACAAGGCTGACCCGGCGCCCGCAAACTCGCCCGCACCTGAGCCCGGCCACAGCCCCTGGGGCACGGTGCGCCTGGGTGCCAACGTCACCGTGGCCTACTTTGACCAGATGCGCAACGCGCTGGACCTGGACGCCACGCTGGAAGACTTCATCAGCCCCGGCTCCGAGTGGATCGAGATTGGCAACCAGAAGAAACACGTCAAAAGCTACCTGGGCGACTTTTTGTTCTCCCCCGCCCGCGCCAACTCGCCGGTGCGGTCCCTCTCCGGTGGTGAGCGCAACCGCTTGCTGCTGGCCCGCCTGTTTGCCCGCCCCGCCAACGTGCTGGTACTCGACGAGCCCACCAACGACCTGGACATCGACACACTGGAGCTGCTGGAAGACCTGCTGCAAAGCTACGACGGCACGGTGTTTCTGGTCAGCCATGATCGGACCTTTTTGGACAACGTGGTCACCAGCACCATTGCCTACGAGGGCGACGGCGCGTGGCGCGAGTACGAAGGCGGCGTGACCGACTGGCTGGTACAGACCAAACGCGCCAACGAAATTGCCCAAGGCAAGGGCCAAAAAGGGGCTAAGCCCTTTAACTACGAGCGTAGCCAGCTATCAAAAGAGGAGCAAAAACCGATTGCCCCAGCCGTGCCAGCCGCCCCTGTTGCTTCAGCGGCGGTGCGCACGCGCAAACTCAGCTTCAAAGAGCAGCGCGAGCTCGATGGCCTGCCTGCGGCCATTGCCGCGCTGGAAGCCGAGCAACAAGCCATCCACGAGGCCTTGGCCGACGGCAGCCTGTACGGCAGCGACAACGCACGGGCACTGGAGATGTCGGCCCGCGGGGCCCGGATCGACGATGAACTGATGGCTGCGCTGGAGCGCTGGGAAGAGCTGGGCAAACCCACCTAAACAGCCTCCGCGCGCCTTGGTTGGCAGGAGAAACCAGAGTAGTATTTGGTTCAATATTTGATTACCATCTGGTTTTTGACCCTGTTCCAAAGAGGCACCCACATGGATTTCACTGGCTTGGCCAGGCGCAGCTTGGCAGCGCTTGCCGTCTTTGGGACGGTTCTTCCAGGGCAGGGCGTGGCGCAGGAGTATTTTGACCAGTATGGTCTGTCCCCCGCATCTGCCGCGGTCGATCTGGGCGTGCAACCGCTGGGTTATCCGTCCGGGGTGATCAGCGCCGTCATGCAGCGTGACCGCACCCTGAAAAAGGCGCTGGCCGCCACTAAACAGCCGCTGAAGATGCATCCGTTTCGGCGCGGTGCCGACCTGGTTCCTCTGCTGGCAGATCAGCGGCTGGAAGCCGGGTTGCTGGGCGACATGCCCACCTTGCTCTCGGCATCGACCGGCGCAGTTTGGGTGGTGGGGCTGGTCAAGCAAACCTCCACGGCTATCGTGGCCAAGGGCGCTACACAAACCGCCAACCTGGTGGGTAAACGCATTGGCTTTGTCGAGAGCTCCAGCGCACACCTGACCCTGCTGCAGGGCCTCAGCGCCGCTGGGCTCAGCGAATCCCAGGTTACCCTGGTTCCTATTGGTGTGGGCGACATGCCGCAATCGCTGGAGCGGGGCGATATCGACGCCTTTGCCGCATGGGAGCCTGCCCCCACGATCGCACTGGCCAAGAGCGACCAAAACCACACCATTTTCCGTGGTCTTACGTCGGACTATTTTGTCATCACGCAGGCCTTTGCCAAGCGCTCACCGCAAGCTGCGCGCCATGTGGTTGCTGGTTTTTTGCGGGCCATCGAATGGATGCGCCTGTCCCAGGACCATCTGCAAAAGGCGGCGCAGTGGGCAATGGCCGACAACACTGCTTTTGCCGGCAAACCGGGTGCTTTGTCCACCGCCCAGATCGCCAGCATCACACGGCGGGAGATTTTGGACATTCCGTCGGCCCCCACCATTCTCAACACGCATGGGACGCCTCCCTTGAAAAGCGAATTTCAATTTTTGGCCCAGCTCAAGAAGCTCCCGGCGGGTGCCACTTGGGAAAACGTGGTGACTGCTTTCACTTATGACGGGTTGGCCCAGGTCCTGGCCGAATCGCGCGCCTACCAAGTGCGCAATTTCGACTACGAGAATTAGTTCCCACTATGCACCTGCGCTCCTCCTTGTCCAACCGGCTCACGCGGTATTTTGGTGCCCTGTTTCTGGCCACCGTGGGTGTCCTGTTTGCTCTGTGGTACTTTGGCTTGCCCCAGCTGGGCCTGGTCGGCGCCAGCGAGCAGCGCCTGGGCGAGGCAATGCGCCTGCTGGAAGTTCGGGCGGACCTCCAGCAGGCCCTGATTGCCAACAACATACGGGAACGGCGTGGCGACATGCTGGTCGTGTCCGAGAACGAAGCATTGGCGAAGCTCGTCCGCAGCAAAGGCGCGGCGGGTCAGACCTTGGTCGAGCGCCTTTTTGAAGGCCTGCAACGGGCCTATCCGGACCGGTACCGGCGTCTGCTCATCGTGGACCCCGTCAGCCAGCGGGTACTTGCCAGCAACACGCGTGGCGACGTGGGCCGCGCCTTTGACACCCCCAGCCTGATCCAGCGCGCGGCGCAACCCGGTGCCACCGAGATGGTTGAACCCGTGGCAGTGCGTAACGGAAGTCCGGAATTGGCCATCGTGCGGCAAATACACACGCGCGACGCACAGGGCTATCCCAGTGCGAAACCGGTCGCCATTTTGGTGGCTTACACCGATTTGCAGCAGTTTGTGGGGCAACGCTTTACGCAAGCCACATCGGACGCCCCGTCGCGCGAAACGACCCTGCTGCTGGACACCTCCGGCCGAGTATTGGCCGGCGTCCCCGACAGCGAATCCGACGGGGGGCGGTTCCAGGTAAGCCCCAAAACGGCCAACGGCTTCGAAGGGACCCTGCAGGAGTCCGGCACCCAGGGTCAGAAATGGATCGTGGTGTACCGCCATGTTCCGTTCAGCGGCGCGCAAGGGTGGACGCTGGTGCACTACACGGATGAGGCAGATGCCCTCGCCGGTCTGCAGGAAAAGGTGAGCGCGCTGGCCGTGGCGGGCATCGTGCTCACCCTGATCGCCCTGGTATTGATCGCCATTGCGGCCCATCGTGTCACCCGGCCATTGCATGGGCTGGCGCAAACCGCAAGGCAACTGGGCTTGGGGGACTTGTCCGTGCGGGCGATCACGCGCCCACGGGAGAGCCGCGAGATCACCGAACTGTCGGACGCCTTTAACGCCATGGCCACCAGCGTGCAGGAATCACACCACACGCTTGAGGTCAAAGTGCGCGAGCGCAACGCCGATCTCCTGGCGACCCTGGATGCCATTCCTGACCTGATGTTTGAGTTGGATCTTGAAGGCGTTTACCTGGACCTGCACTCGCCCCGCAAAGACCTGCTCGCGGCACCACCTCAAGACCTGCTGGGCAAGCGTGTCACTGACGCCATGCCAAAAGGTGCCGCTGATGTCGTGCTGGCGGCCCTGCGAGAGGCCGATCTCACCGGCCGCTCCACGGGCCGGCAATTCGCACTGGATTTGCCACAGGGCACGCGCTGGTTCGAGCTCTCGGTTGCCCGCAAAGCCTTATTTGGCGATGAACCGCCCCGCTTTATCGTTCTCTCACGCGACATCACGGAACGCAGGCACACGGAGGAACAGCTCCGCCTAAACGAGCAAAACCTTTCCATTACGCTGCAATCCATCGGCGACGCCGTCATTGCAACCGATGCCAACGGCCTCATCACCCGCATGAACGCAACGGCCGAACGGCTGACGGGGTGGACGCTGACGCAGGCCCTTGGCGTGCCTTTGCCAGAGGTTTTTCACATCGTCAATGCCAAAACCCGGCTCAAATCCGTCAACCCGGTGCAACTGGTGATGGAACGTGGGACGGTGGTGGGCTTGGCCAACCACACAGCGCTACTGGCCCGCGATGGCAAGCAATACCAAATATCGGACAGTGCCGCGCCCATGCGCAACCCCAACGGACAGATTGTGGGCGTTGTGCTAGTTTTTAGCGACGTGACCGAGGACTACCGGGTGCACGAAGCGCTGGAGCGATCGGCCGAATTGCTCAAACAGACCGGGTCGCTGGCGCAAGTGGGCGGCTGGGAGCTCGACCTGCGGACCATGGACTTCTATTGGTCGCCCGAGGTTTTTCGTATCCATGAAATAGAGCCACCAGTCACGCCCACCCTGGCGCAGTCGATCGAGCTCTTCATGCCAGCAGCGCGCCCGGTCGTACAAGCGGCCATGCAAGCCGCCATCGACCACGGTACGCCCTACGATTTGGAACTGCCCAAATTTACCGCCAAGGGTCGTCCCATTTGGGTACGGGCACAGTGCTCTGTGGTGCAGGAGGATGGCAAGACGATCAAGCTGATCGGCGCCCTGCACGACATCACAGAGCGCAAGCATTCGGAAAAAATCGAACAATTCCGCAGCCGCATTTTGGAGCTGCTGGCCACCGGTGAGGCATTGCCAAGCCTGCTTGCGGCGCTGGTTCAGGGTGTCGAAGAGATCCGTCCCCTGATGCTGTGCAGCATCTTGCTGCTGGACGCCGAGAGTCGTCTTCTGGGCAAAGGGGTGGCGCCCAGCCTGCCCGATTTTTACAACGCCGCGCTGGACGGAATCGAAATCGGCGCGGGTGTTGGCTCGTGCGGCACTGCGGCCTTTACCGGCGAGCGGGTCGTCGTTGAAGACATCGCAACCCACCCCTATTGGGCTCCGTACAAAGACCTGGCCGCCAGCGCAGGCTTGGGCGCTTGTTGGTCACAGCCTATCTTTTCAACCGCCGGGCAGGTGCTGGGCACGTTTGCCATCTACCACCAGCGGCCCAATAGCCCGAGTGCGTCGGACATCAACCTGATCGAGCACTGCGCAAGCTTGGCCAGCATCGCCATCGAGCGCAGTGTGGCCGCCCTCCGATTGCAGACCAGCGAGGCGCACTACCGACTGCTGACCGAGGACGCCTCCGATGTGGTTTGGCGGCAGGATGCCGACAACCGCTTTACCTACATCAGCCCGTCCGACGAGCGGATGCGGGGTTTTCGGGCCGACGAGGTGGTGGGCCACCACGTTTTTGAGTTGCTGACCGAGGAGGGCATTGCCCTTGTCACTGCAAGAGCGCGGGAGCGCCTGGAGGGCGACGCCCGTGGCGCACAGACCCAGCCTGCGGCCATGGAGTTGCAGCAACGTTGCAAGGACGGCAGCCTGATCTGGACCGAGGTGATCACCAAGATAGACCGTGATGCACAAGGCACCTTGGTCGGATTTCACGGGATTTCCCGCGACATCACCCGCCGCAAGGCCGCCGAAGAGCAGATCAGGAGTCTGGCCTTTTATGACCCGCTGACCCAGCTCCCCAACCGCAGGTTGCTGATGGACCGGCTGGAGAAGGCGCTTTCCACCGGCGTTCGCCACCAGCGCAAAGGCGCGTTGCTGTTTGTGGACCTGGACAATTTCAAGACCCTTAACGACACGCTGGGCCACGACAAGGGCGATATGCTGCTGCAGCAAGTCGCCCAACGGCTGTGCACCTGCGTGCGCGATTGCGACACCGTAGCCCGCTTGGGGGGCGATGAGTTTGTGATCATGCTGGAAGACCTAAGCGGAAACCCCCAGGATGCCGCCGCTCAGGCCGAGGTGGTGGGGGCAAAGATACTCGCTGCGCTGAACCAAAACTACCGACTTGTCAGCTACGAACACCACAGCACCCCCAGCATCGGTATCACCCTGTTCGGGGAGCTGAGCGAAGGGATTGACCAGCCGCTCAAGCGTGCCGACCTGGCCATGTACCAGGCCAAGGCGGCGGGACGCAATACGCTGCGTTTTTTCGATCCCATCATGCAAGAGGTGGTGAGCGCGCGCGCCGCGCTGGAAGAGGGGCTGCGCGAGGCGTTGGCACACCAGCAATTTTTGCTGCACTACCAGGCCCAGGTCGACAGCGAGGGCCGGACCACCGGTGCTGAAGCCCTGGTGCGGTGGATGCACCCCACGCGCGGCATGGTGTCGCCCGCAGAATTCATTCCCTTGGCGGAAGAAACCAGCCTTATTCTGCCGCTGGGCAATTGGGTAATGGAAACCGCCTGCACCCAGCTGGCCCTGTGGTCTGCGCGGACCACAACCGCGCACCTGACCCTGTCGGTGAACGTGAGCGCCCGCCAGTTCCACCAGATCGACTTTGTGGCGAAGGTCAGAGCCGTTTTGGAACGCACGGGGGCCAACCCGCATCGCCTGAAACTGGAGTTGACCGAAGGCCTGCTGGTGTCCAACATCGAGGATGTGATCGCCAAAATGACCACCCTCAAGGCGGTTGGCGTGGGTTTCGCGCTGGACGACTTCGGCACCGGGTATTCATCACTGTCCTACCTGAAGCGGCTACCGCTGGACCAACTGAAAATTGACCAGGGCTTTGTGCGCGACATCCTGGTCGACCCGAACGATGCGGCCATTGCGAAGATGGTGATCGTGCTGGCCGACAGCCTGGGGCTGGCCTGCATCGCCGAGGGGGTGGAGACCCAGGCCCAGCGCAGCTTCCTGGCCGGCCAGGGCTGTCATGCCTACCAGGGCTACCTGTTCAGCAGGCCATTGCCCTTGGCCGCTTTTGAGGAATTTCTGTCATAGCCCGGTACGCGGGCCCGGCGTTAGGTCTCTGAACCCGTTTCAGGCGTGGCCGAATCCAGTTGGAGAAAGCGCTCTTCAATGAACATTTTTTCGGTCTGTGCCCGCTCAAAGGCCTGCTCCATTTGGTCCATGCGGCCCATCAAGGATTTTTCGCGTGCGGCCAGCGTGTCAATCTGGTCTTGCTGGCTTTGAATCAGGCCGGACTGGTCCACACCGTCACCATCCCCTGACCCCTGTTCTTGCTGCAGATTGAGCTGCTCCTTGATATCGTCGAGCTTCGTGGCATTGCTTTCGGCCAGGAGTTCGGCTGCCTTGGCACGCTCCTGGGCCATTTGCAGCTGGGCTTCGAGTTCTTCGGCGCGCACGATGAGCTGATCCACCGTACTTTGCTTGATGCCTTTGATCTCGCTCACTTCCTGGCGTAAGCCACGGTTGGAGGCCATGGCCTCTTTCAGGCGGTACTGGGTTTGGGAGATTTCTTCCAGCAGCTGGTGGTTCTTGGCCACAGCGGCGTTGAGCTCGGCGCGCAGCTTGGCGCGCTGGTCCTCGCTGAATTGCCGCGTCCCGGAGTCGACCCCGCCCTCCGGGGTCGACCGGTCGGATTCGTGGTGCAGTCGACCAAGCAGCCCTTTGACCTGCGCTGCGAGTTCCGCCACGGCCCGGGTCGCATTGCGCTCGCGGGTGGCTTGCGCGTCATTGACCAGGCCCATCTCATTGATGGATCTGCGGGCAACCATATGCAGTTTGTCGGCCGCTTCGACAGCCTGGTGGGCCGCCTTTTTGAGGTCCAGCCGTGAGCCCTCCGCGGCATCCACGACGCGGTACAGCAAGAAGGCCGCCCCCACCATAAAGGCGAGGTTGCAGACGAATACAAAAAATAGCGCGGCGTTAAGTAAAGTCATGCTGCCACCACGAAGAAGGCAATTCGCCCCTCGCCGTAGCCAGGGACCGAGACCCGAAAGTCCGACCGATTTGCTTGCTGGGACAGTATTTCCGGCAGCTTGGCAAAGGAATTCTTCACAATGCTGGCCTTGGCCAGGGAGACGCTCGCAGGTGCCGCGACCGACGACTCCGTCAGGCACGCAGCCGCACTGCGCATGAAGTCCTGGGCGTTGTGCATCATGGCGTCGGTGGGCTGCCCTTCGGCCATGGCGGCGCGCACCACCGCTGGGGTTAGGCGACCTACCCCACCGCCCACGATGCACACCGCATTGGCATCCATCAGGCCGATGGCAAATACGCCCTTGTGGTCGGTGGCGGAGTACAGGCCCAACAGGTTGATCGGCGTCAGCTTCTCGGTCACCATTCGGTCATCGGGGATCAGCCGGAACGGGATGGCGCCCATCGCCACCGACAGCTGTGCCTGCATGGCGGGGGCGGGTACCGGAACGCCGACGGTTTTTTCAGGTGCCGGGGTGGCGACTGGCTGCGATCCATTGGCATTGATGACATCCAGAATCGAGGCGGTCACGGCCTCCACCAACTCTGCATCGTTGAACGGTTTGTGCAAGATGAACATGGCGCCATTGCTGACGGCCTCGGCCAACAGGGCCGGGGTCTTCTCGGTGGTGACGAATCCGACGCGCATGTTGTGGTGCCCCATTTGCCGCAACGCCTGCACCATTTCCAACCCGGACACTTTGGGCATGTGCCAGTCGGTGATAACGAGATGGGGCAGGAATTTTTCGATAATGTCCAACCCCTGCTGGCCATCCAGTGCCGTTTCGATTTCGATCGGCTCGTAGCCGCAGTGGTGAATGGCGCGACGAATGATGGCCTGTATCGCACGGCTATCGTCGACGATTAAGAACCGCAGTGGTGTGGACAGGTGGATGGCTTCGGTTTGCATTGGTGGGCTTTGACTAGGATTGGTTCGCAATATCGTAGGCAATGACAAATATCTGGCCGGCCAGAGTATTGCATTTGTATATGGCAATTGGCTCACAGGTGCTGCAGATCTGATCGAACACCACGCTGTCGGCTCTAAAAGGCAGGCCGATGTCAACATCGACTTCGGTCGCCAGGTTCAGGGTCACACACATGGCCAGCACGTTGCAGGCCTCTGAGCAAGCATCGTTGAGATTGTTGATGTGGAGGTCAGGCGGGGATTCACCAAACATGTGGGCCGCAATGGTGTTCGCATCAGGGAGTTCTATGAATACCGCCACGCCACCCACTGCGGCCTTGCCCAGCTCCGACAGGGGCATGAAGTAACAAAACTCGGCCAGTTGCGGTGCCAGTGCGACGTCATACACCCGGTCAAACAGCCTGCTTTCTCCGCTCAAAAACTCCCATCCGTTCGACAGGCAGGCCGTGACTTTGGCGACATCAGCAGATTCGGCGAGCACACGCATGGATGAACGGTTTGGACCCAAGAGGTCTTGGTTTTTTGGACTGACGCGGTGGCGATTCTAGTGGCAACATATGTCGGTGCGACGACACTCGCCGCCCGTGCCCGAGTCGCCCAGCCACGGGCAAACCCTAGTTACGCAGTGGCACGCGGATTGCTAGTATTCATCCATTAACCTGACCAAACGGTCAGTTTTGATTGTTTTGAATTTTTGCGACCCCATCCCAAAACAGGAGCTGCCAACGTGTCTATCACTCTCCCACCCGATATCCGTCCGGGTCGCCTGAGCGCCCAGGAATACGCCCACCGCTTTGCCGACGCCACCCCGCGCCTGACATCCGCACAAGCCGTGCTGGAAGCCGAGCGTTGCCTGTACTGCTTTGATGCACCGTGCGCTACGGCCTGCCCCACCAGCATTGACGTGCCGTCCTTCATCAAGCGCATTGCCGATGGCAACCTGCGCGGTTCGGCCCGCGCCATTCTGGAAGCCAACCCGCTGGGCGGCATGTGCGCCCGCGTGTGCCCGACCGAAGATCTGTGCGAGGCGGTGTGTGTCAAAAACACCCAAGAGGGCAAGCCGGTGGCCATTGGTCGCCTGCAGCGCTTTGCTGTGGACGCGCTGATGGAAAGCGACAAGCCCCAACTCTTCACCCGCGCACCGCGCACCGGTAAAACAGTGGCTGTAGTCGGTGCCGGACCAGCCGGTCTGGCCTGCGCCCACACGCTGGCACGCATGGGCCACGACGTGGTGATTTTTGACGCCCAGCCCAAAGCCGGCGGCCTCAATGAATACGGTCTGGCCAGCTACAAAACCCCGGACAACTTTGCCCAGCGTGAATTGCAATGGCTGCTGGACATCGGCGGTATCGAAGTGCGTAACGGCTGGAAGCTGGAGACCGTGACCCAACTCGACGCACTGCGCCAGGACTACGACGCCCTGTTTCTGGGCATGGGCCTGGCAGCCACGCACCAGCTTGGCGTTGCGGGTTCGGAGTTGGACGGCGTGCAGGACGCGGTGGACTTCATCGCCACGTTGCGCCAGACCGAAGACCTGTCCACGCTGCCGGTGGGGCGGCGGGTCATCGTCATTGGCGGTGGCATGACGGCGGTGGATGCTGCGGTGCAAAGCAAGCTGCTGGGTGCCAGCGTGGTCCACATGGTCTACCGCCGTGGGCCCGACACCATGTCGGCATCCAAAGCCGAGCAGGAGTGGGCGCAAACCAATGGTGTGGTGCTGCACCACTGGCTGGCCCCGCTGGAGGTGGTGGGCCACCACGGCCACGTCAGTGCCGTGCGCTTTGCCGAGCAGGCCCTGGTCGATGGCAAGTTGCAGCCCACCGGGCGCGAGCTGAGCTGGGAGGCCGATGTGGTGCTCAAAGCCATCGGCCAACAGTTGGGCAATCCGGTGCTGAACCAGGCTGGCTTGACGCTGGACGCCGGTCGCATAGCTACCGATGCACAAGGCCAGACCAACCTGCCCGGCGTCTGGGCCGGCGGCGACTGCCGTGCCGGCGGGCTGGACCTGACCGTAGAAGCCGTGGAACACGGCAAGCAATCGGCCGCTGCCATGCACGCGCACCTCTGCCAGGCCTGAGCGCCTGCGCGCCACCGCCCCCCCTCCAAAGCACAGCACCCCACACCTCTCAGTTCGGAGTCTCCCATGGCCAATCTGCACACCACCTTCGCGGGCATCAGCAGCCCCAACCCCTTTTGGCTGGCCAGCGCGCCGCCCACCGACAAGGCCTACAACGTCAACCGCGCTTTTGAAGCCGGCTGGGGCGGCGTGGTCTGGAAAACACTGGGCGAAGCCGGGCCGCCTGTGGTCAACGTCAACGGCCCGCGTTATGGTGCGCTGCTGACCCCCGACCGCCGCCTGATGGGCTTCAACAACATCGAACTTATCACCGACCGCGACCTGGAAATCAACCTGAAGGAGATCACCGAGGTGAAGCGCAACTGGCCGGACCGCGCCATGGTGGCATCGCTGATGGTGCCCTGTGAAGAACAGTCGTGGAAGGCCATTCTGGCGCGCGTCAACGACACCGGCGCGGATGGCGTTGAGCTGAACTTCGGCTGCCCGCACGGCATGAGCGAGCGCGGCATGGGTGCCGCCGTCGGCCAGGTGCCCGAATACATCCAGATGGTCACGGAGTGGTGCAAGCACTACAGCAAGCTCCCTGTCATCGTGAAGCTCACGCCCAACATCACCGACGTGCGCCTGCCAGCCCGTGCCGCCAAACAAGGCGGGGCCGATGCGGTGTCGCTCATCAACACCATCAACTCCATCATGGGCGTGGACCCGTACACGCTGACCATGAGCCCCAGCACCGGCGGCCGGGGCTCGCACGGCGGCTACTGCGGCCCGGCGGTGAAACCGATTGCCCTGAATATGGTGGCCGAGATTGCACGTGACCCGCTCACTGCCGGGCTGCCGATCAGCGGCATTGGCGGTGTGGGCAACTGGCGCGACGCGCTGGACTTCATCGCGCTGGGTGCGGGCAACGTGCAGGTGTGCACCGCCGCCATGGTCTACGGCTTCAAGATCGTGCAGGAGATGAGCGACGGTCTGTCCAACTACATGGACGAGGTGGGTATCACCAGCGTGGGCCAAATCGTTGGCAAAGCCACCCCTACGGTGACCAATTGGCAGCACCTGAACCTGAACGTTATTTCCAAAGCGGTCATCAACCAGAACAGCTGCATCCAGTGCGGACGCTGCCACATTGCCTGCGAAGACACCTCGCACCAGGCCATCACCGCCACCAAAGATGGCAAGCGCTTCTTTGAGGTGAAAGAGGATGAGTGCGTCGGCTGCAACCTGTGCGCAGTGGTGTGCCCAGTGCCCGAGTGCATCAGTTTGCGCGATCTCAAGCCGGGTGAAAAAGACTTGCGTACACAGCATGTTGTGAGCGATAAACATGCGGATTGGACAACGCACCCGAACAACCCGACACGCGTCACCCAAGCGGCCTGAGATTTATATAAAAAGTGCCTGTAGCCCCCGTGTATATTGCGCAACCAGCTACTAAATTAGGAGCAAAAGCATGACAACCATTCTGATCCAAGGCGGCACCGTGGTGAACGCCGACCGTGCCTTCCCCGCCGATGTGCTGACGCAGGACGGAAAAATCATCGCTGTCGGCGAGAACCTGACCGTACCCGCCGGCGCCACGGTGGTGGACGCCGGTGGCCAGTACGTAATGCCCGGTGGCATCGACCCGCACACCCATATGCAATTGCCTTTCATGGGCACCACCACCATGGACGACTTTTACACCGGCACGGCAGCCGGCATGGCCGGGGGCACCACCACCATCCTCGATTTCGTCATCCCCAACCCGCAGCAAAGCATCATGGAGGCCTACCAGACCTGGCGCGGCTGGGCCGAAAAATCTGCCTCCGACTACTCGTTCCACGTCGCCATCACATGGTGGGATGAAAGCGTGAAACGCGACATGGGCACGCTGGTGCAGCAAGAGGGCGTGAACAGCTTCAAGCACTTCATGGCCTACAAAAACGCCATCATGTGCGACGACGAAACCCTGGTGAACAGCTTCAAGCGTTGCATGGAGTTGGGTGCCATGCCCACGGTGCACGCCGAAAACGGCGAGCTGGTGTTTTTACTGCAGAAGGAAGTGGCTGCCATGGGCATCACCGGACCGGAAGGCCACCCGCTGTCGCGCCCACCGATGGTGGAAGGTGAAGCCGCCAACCGCGCCATCGCCATTGCCGACGTGCTGAACGTGCCGATCTACGTGGTGCATGTGAGTTGCATCGAAGCGGCCGAGGCGATTAGCCGCGCCCGCGCCCGCGGCCAGCGCGTCTATGGCGAGGTGCTGGCCGGCCACCTGGTGGTGGACGACAGCGTCTACCGCCACCCCGACTTTGCGACCGCCGCCGCGCATGTGATGAGCCCGCCGTTTCGCCCCAAGGGGCACCAGGAAGCCTTGTGGCGGGGCCTGCAAAGCGGCAACCTGCACACCACCGCCACCGACCACTGCACCTTTTGCGCGGCACAAAAGGCCGCTGGTAAAGACGATTTCTCCAAAATCCCCAACGGCACCGGCGGCGTGGAAGAGCGCCTGGCCGTGATCTGGGATGCCGGCGTCAACACCGGGCGTCTGACCCCGTCCGAGTTTGTCGCCATCACCTCCGCCAACACCGCCAAGCTGTTCAACATCTACCCGCAAAAGGGCTGTGTGGCGGTGGGGGCCGATGCCGATCTGGTGGTGTGGGATCCGCAGGGCACCAAAACGCTCTCAAGCAAGACGCAGCACAGCAAGGGCGACTTCAATATCTTCGAAGGCCGCACGGTGCGCGGCATTCCAAGCCACACCCTGAGCCAGGGAGAACTGGTGTTTGTGCAAGGCGACCTGCGGGCGGTGAAGGGCAAAGGCCGCTACATCAAGCGCCCGGCGTTTGGCGCGAATTTTGCTGCCAACAAGTTGCGGGCGGAGGCCTTGGCTCCAACAGCCGTTTTGCGGAAATGAACGTGTGCCTCGCCAGCGTGCGGGATGCCTGGGGGGCTCATCAGTCCCTGCTGGTCCAGCAAATCGCCCCCCAGGCATCCCACACACTGGCGAGAAGTAGCGTTAGGGTATGCATGCATTTAATAACCGTTCGCACAACCAACCTCGGTCGGGAATGGGTGTGTCAGGGGCCGATTTTCTGGACCAGCAGGGACTGATGAGGCCCCTGACACACCCATTCCCGACCGCGAACGCAGCAACAAGACCAAGATAAGGACTCCCCATGACAACAGCAACCACCACCCACATTGACACACTGCGCATCAACGGAGCCCGCCTGTGGGACACGCTGATGGAGTTGGCAAAAATTGGCGCCACACCCAAAGGCGGCGTCTGCCGCCTGACCCTGACCGACCTGGACAAGCAGGGACGTGACTTGGTGCTGGCTTGGGCGAAGCAGGCCGATATGACGGTCACCATCGACAAAATTGGCAACGGCTTCATGCGCCGCGCCGGGCGCAACAACGCCTTGCCACCCATCATGACTGGCAGCCACATCGACACCCAGCCCACCGGCGGCAAGTTCGATGGCAACTACGGCGTGCTGGCCGGGCTGGAAGTGGTTCGCACCCTGAACGACCACGGCATCACCACCGAAGCCCCGATTGAAGTCGCGTTCTGGACCAATGAAGAAGGTTCGCGCTTTGTGCCGGTGATGATGGGCTCGGGCGTGTTCGCCAAAGCCTTCACGCTGGAGCATGCATACGCGGCCACCGACCTGGAGGGCAAAACGGTCAAAGGTGAGTTGGAACGCATTGGCTACATCGGCACCCAGGAACCCGGCGACCACCCGATTGGCGCCTACTTCGAGACCCACATCGAACAAGGCCCGGTGCTGGAAGACAACGACAAAACCATTGGCGTGGTGCAGGGCGTACTCGGCATCCGCTGGTTTGACTGCACCGTCACCGGCATGGAAGCCCACGCCGGCCCCACGCCCATGGCACTGCGCAAAGACGCCATGCAAGTGGCCACGCACATCATGCAAGAGACCGTGGCAGCCGCGCTGCGCCACGCGCCGCACGGCCGTGGCACGGTGGGCATGGTGCAGGTGTTTCCCAACAGCCGCAACGTGATTCCGGGCCGGGTGAAGTTCAGCATCGATTTGCGCAACGCCACCGACGCACTGGTGGACCAGATGGCTGACGAGGTGAAAGCCTTTGCTGCCAAGTGGGCCAAGGACAGCGGGCTGGAGGTAAAAATTGAGATGGTGTCGAGCTACAACGCGATTGCATTCCACCCCGACTGCGTGGACGCGGTGGCGCGCGCCGCGCAGAAGCTGGGCTACTCCAACATGCCCGCCGTGTCAGGCGCCGGGCACGACGCGGTCTACATGGCCAAGCTGGCCCCCAGCGGCATGATCTTCATCCCCTGCTTGAACGGCATCAGCCACAACGAGATTGAGGATGCGAAGCCCGAACACATCACGGCCGGGTGCAATGTACTGTTGCATGCGATGCTGGAGCGGGCCGGGGTGGTGTGAGCCTGATCACGCTGCGCGGGCCTCTCCCAGCACGCTCACCAGCATGTCAAACGCGGCGTGCAGATCCACGCACAGGGCTTTGGCTTGCACCCAATCGGCATTCGTGGCGGAATCTTCCAGCAGGGCGGCGATGTGGGCCATGCGCTCTATGCCCAAGTTGCCGCTGGAGCCCTTGGCTTCATGGCTCAGGGCCATGACGGCGTTTACATCCTGCTGCTCAATTGCCAGTTGCAATTTCTCCAGCAACACCACCGTGGTGGTTTGGAACAGTTCCAGCAGGCTGGCGATGAGCTCCGGGTCATCGCCGAAATAGTCTTCCAGGCGGGCAAAGTCGATCACCAGCAGGTCGGGCACAACTGCTGGCGCTTCAGGCGTTGAAGCCAGTGTCGGTGCCAGCGTCGGTGCCAATGTAGGTGCGGCAGTATGGACCGGAGTGCCCGCCCATTGGGCCAGTACCTTGCTCAGTTGGTCAGGGGCAATGGGCTTGCTGACATAGTCGTCCATGCCTGCGGTGATGCACCGTTCGCGGTCGCCTTGCATCGCGTTGGCGGTCATGGCAATGATGGGGATGCGTATCCCGGCCCCAGCTTGCTCGGTTGCGCGGATCGCAGCAGTGGCCTCGAAGCCATCCATGATCGGCATTTGGCAGTCCATGAGAATGGCGGCGTACAGCGGTCCATTCTCCCCCGCCATGGCTTTGAGCGCTTCCTGGCCATTGGCCACGGTGTGCAGCGCATAGCCCAGCTTGTTGATCTGCAGTTGGGCCACTTTCTGGTTGGTCAGGTTGTCTTCGGCCAGCAAGATCAGTCGGCGGTTCTCCAAAGAATTTTGCGGATTGGGGGTGGCGACGCGCGCGCTGCCTACAGCCTGCGCCTTGACGGTTTCGACCAGTGCGGCAGGGTTGTCCGTGAGACAGTCAAACAGTTGCGATTGGCGTATCGGCTTGGCCAGACATTCGGCAAAGCCGGCAGCCAGCGCAGGCACGCACAGTCATGCGGGTCGTGTGCGGTGAGCAATACCAACCGCGTGGTGTCAAACCGGCTGTCCGCACGCAGGGCTTTGGCCAGCTCGATGCCGTCCATGGTTGGCATCGAAAAATCAATCAGGGCAACGCTGTAGGGGTTGCCGATGTCGGCGGCATCATGCATCAGCTTCAGGGCCTCTTCTGCACTGCCGGCCCCATCGTTGCTCAGGTTCCAGGAGGCCAGGTAGCGGTGCAGTATTTTTCTGTCGCTGGTGTGGTCGTCCACAACCAGCACACGCAAGTCGGCATCCGCCCGTGTCAGCGTGTTGCGCAGCGATGCATCCAGGACGGGGCCGTCTGCCAGCACTGCCGGCAAGGTGAACCAGAAGGTGGAGCCCTGCCCCTCCACACTGGTCACCCCGATCTGTCCGCCCATGAGCTCCACCAACTGCTTGCTGATGGCCAACCCTAATCCTGTGCCGCCGAATTTTCGGGTGGTGGAGCTGTCCGCCTGCGTGAACGACTGGAACAGCCGCGCCTGCGTGGCAGGCGAAATGCCAATGCCCGAGTCTTTGATTTCAAAGCGCACCAGGGGCTTAACGGGCCTTTGTTCAAACACCACGTTCAGGCTGACACTCCCACGCTCGGTAAATTTAATGGCGTTGCCAATGAGGTTCAGCAGAATTTGGCGCAGCCGGGTGGGGTCGCTACGCAACGCGGCGGGCAAATCGGCATCGACAACACTCGTGAGTACCAGCTGCTTTTCTCGCGCTTTGGACTGCAACAACTCCACCGTACCGTCCACGACCTGCACTGGCGAATAGTCCGTGATGTCGATCTCCAGCTTGCCAGCTTCGATTTTGGAGAAATCCAGAATGTCGTTAATGATGGTGAGCAGGGCATTGGCCGAATCACGCACCACCCCGGTGTAATCGCGCTGCTCGGGGTCGAGCGCGGTATCGAGCAGCAAATCGGTCATGCCAATAATGCCGTTCATGGGTGTGCGAATTTCGTGGCTCATGGTCGACAGGAATTCCGACTTGAGCCGCGAGTTCTCCAGTGCCTGGTCGCGGGCCATGCGCAGCGCCCGTTCCGCGTCTTTGCGCGGTCCGATATCCGATAACAGTCCAATGAAATGGTCGACCTTGCCCTGCGCGCCGTGCACAGGGGAGTAGTGCACCTCGGCAACATAGGGCGTGCCATCTTTGCGCAAGTAATTCACCTCCAGCGAAAAGCCAGTGCCCGCATTCAGCGCCGAGTAGAGTTGGGAAAGTTTCGCCAGGTTATTACCCGCGCCGCGCAATAAGACAGTGCGTTGGCCCTGTACCTCCTGCGCGGTGTAGCCAGTAATTTGACTGAAGGCTGGGTTGACGTACTCAATGGTCGGGCCATGCTCTGTAGGGTCCGCACTGGTGATAAAGATGCCCTGTCCGATTTCTTCCAGCGCAGCTTGCTGCAGGCGAATTTGGGCTTCGCTTTCCTGGCGTTCACTGATGTCCTGGAACGAAACCATCGAGCCAAAAATCTTGCCCTCCAGGTACAGCGGCTTTGATCGGTACGACACGGGCACGAAACGCCCCTTGCTGTCTACAAAACATTCCTCACCGTCCAGCGACACACCTTCTTGCAACACCGCGATCAGTGGGCAGTGCTCACGCGGGTAGCGCTGGCCATCAGGGCGCGTGTGGTGCATGACTTGGTGCGCTTGCTGCCCCACCAACTCATGCGATTTCCATCCCAGAATCTGCTGGGCCGCAGTGTTGACGAAGGTGATTTCTCCCTCCATGTTGGTGGCATACACGCCGTCACTCAAGGTGCCCAGTATGGTTTCGCTTTGCTCGCGCTGGCGCTCCACCTCTTCTTTGGCGTTGCGGGCCTCCCCTAATGCGGTGGATAAGCGGCGCAAAAACAAAATACCCGCAGCACCACTGATTGCCAGCACCAGGGCCAGCATTGCGGTTTCGATCTGCTTCAGGCGACTGCGCTGCGTTTGTAACTCCGCTTCAAGAGCCCGCAGCCGCTGGTCCCCCTCCAGAAAAAGCCGATTGGCATTTTCATCCAGGCGCTCAAAATAGGGGGGCACCTGCTTAAGCAGCACCGCAATATCTTCCTCGACCGCGAAAAACGCCTTGCGGTCTTCGCGCTCCAGCGCTTGCCAGCGCAGTGCCAATTGCTGCTCCAGTGTGGCGGCCAAATTTTTGATTTGTACCAGCTGCGGCTCAATTTCGATGATTTCCATGATGCTGCCCGCCGCCGCCGCGTCTGGCCGGTAAGTGGCCTCGCGCGCCAAATCGTCCTGCCCACCCACGTTGAGCCGCATCTCCCGCCGCGCCGTGCCGCCTAGCTGCAAAACACCCAGGTCGTGCTTGAGTTTGTCCAGTTGGGCATCCACCGTTTTGCGAACCCGCTCAAACCCATTGGCGTTTTGAGTGGCTGCCATCCGGTAGATGTCTTTTTCCACACCCTGAATACCGCGAACAATTTCCTCCCCCACAAACAGGCGCGCACGCTCATTGGCACCTTGTTTGCGCAGGGCATCTTCCAAATCGTTGAAAAACCAGCGCAAACCAAACACCAGGGCAATGCACAGTAAAAAGACGCCAGCCAACCAGCGCAGGGACACATCGACCCGCTGGGTTGTACCCTTTGGCAGGGGTGGCTTTCGATTCAGCATTTCAAGGGCGGCTTTGCATCAGCGTGCCACGAGGGCCTTGTTGTCCAGAAAGCCGTGTTTGCGAAAAATGGCTTGCCCTTCTTCACTGGCCGCCAGTGCCAAAAACCGCCGGGCAAGGCTTGGGTTTTTGCTGCTGGCAAGCAAGCTCAGCTCCAGGGCCTGGGGCGTTGCCAACTTGGGGCTGAGGTCAATCACATCCACCGCCGCGACGTTGTCGGCAAAGTAGCCCACGGCGCGCCAGTTCATGGTGAGGTCCGCTTCTTTTTTCTTCAGTGCCAACACTAGGCTGCGTGAATCGGGAGACAAAAATGCGCTCGCCTTCACCACCTTCTGGTAGATGCCCAGGCTGTCCAGAATGTCTTTGGACTCATTGCCAACACTGCCTGAACTGGCATTGCCCAAAATAACGATCAAGTCTTTGCGCAGCAACTCTTTGGGGTCGGCATTGACCTGCTTCGGGTTGCCTTTTTGCACCATCAGCGCCATTTGGTTATAACCAACGGTGGCAAAGTCACCCAGCAAACCTTCCTTGAGGTACTTGGCCCTAAACGACGGCTCCCCGGGCAGATACCAATCACCAACACCGCTTTTTTTGGCGGACTGGTACAGGTCTTCTGACCCACCTTGGGCAATGACCAGCTTGACGTTCTCGCGGCCCTCGAAGACCTGGGCGATTTCGGTCATGGGGCGCACCATCGTGATGCCGCAGTACAACAGCAATTCAGTTTTGGCAACTTGGGCGAAGACCGGTCCGCTCAAACAAACGGAGAGGATGGCAATGGTGCGAAGAATCCTGCGAAACATGGGTTTTCCCTGTGCAATTGAAAATTTGGGCCAGACTCTACACCTTACACCCTAAAACCGCGTGATCCACCTGCAGTCGCTATACAAAGTAGTCGTTGTGAATCTGGTGTGTGAGCAGCACGTCAATACCCGCCATGCCGGCCCGGGCGGCGGCTTGCAGGCCCAACTGCGAGTCTTCAAATACGACGCACTGACTGGCATTGGCACCGAGCAACTCGGCGCAGCGCAAAAACGTATCGGGCGCTGGCTTGGGGTTGCGGACCTGGTCTGCGCCGACCACGGTGCCGAAGTATTGGCTTAGGCCGCACTGCTGCAAGACCATCAATGCCTCTGCCGTGTTGGCGCCGGTGCCGACCGCCATAGGCTTTTTGCCATGGTACTTTTGAACCACTTCGACCAGCGATGTGGCCTTGACGTAGCGGTGCAGGTGCTCGCGCACGCATTGCTCTTTGAATGCATTCATTTCCACGACACTGGCGTCCACCTGACAGTCAAACTGCTTGACCAGCATTTCCAGCGTGGCCTGGGTTGGCACGCCGGCCAGGGACCGCATCAGCACCCGGTCAATCGGGATGCCGTAGCGCTGCAACGTGGCCGTCCAGCTGAATTCGTGCAACTGGCCGCTGTCAACCAAAGTGCCGTCCATGTCAAAAATCAAGGCTGCGTAGTCGTCGTACATAAGGGCGTGGATTGGTAGGGGGTTGTCTTGGACCGGGTCGCCTGCATCGACATGGGACATATGAGCCAAATACGGCTCCAGCCCTTATAGCACCTGCGCAGGCAGCTACTATTTTTATAGCATCAAGCCCACTCAGCCTGGATCGCCAGGATCTGCGGCAGGATGCCGACAAACAGTTTTACCAGACGCGGCTCAAAGTGGCTGCCAGCACTGTTTTGCAGGGTTTCCATCACCTGCGCCAGCGGCCAGGGTTCTTTGTAGGGGCGCCTGGTGGTCAGGGCATCAAACACGTCGGCAATGGCCACGATGCGCGCCATCTCGGGGATATCGGCACCCGCCAGGGAACACGGATACCCACTGCCGTCCCATTTCTCATGGTGGTAGCGGGCAATGGTGGCGGCCATGTGCAGCAGGGGGGCCGAGCTTTTGGACAGGATTTTGTAGCCCACTTCGGAATGGGTTTGCATTGCCGTCCACTCGGCAGCATCCAGTTTGGCGGGCTTGTGCAAAATGGCGTCCGGAATGCCCAGCTTGCCAATGTCGTGCATGGGCGCAGCCAGCGCCAGTTGCAGGCAGGCATCCGGGCTCCAGCCCGCTGCCGCCGCCAGGGCACTGCTGTAGGCAGCCATGCGCCAGATGTGGGTGCCGGTGTCGGCGTCCTTGAACTCGCTGGCCTCACCCAGCATGTAGATGGCGTCGTTGTAGCTTTGTGCGAGTTGCTTGGCGCTGACCAGCGAGAGATGAGTGCGCACGCGGGCGCGCACCACGGGCGGCGACACCGGTTTGACCAGGTAGTCAACCGCACCCGCCGCAAACCCGGCCGTCTCATCGCCGACCTCGGCCAGACTGGTCACAAAGATCACCGGAATACTCTCGGTCAGCGGGTCTTCTTTCAGTTTGCGGCAGGCCGCGTAACCATCCATGTCGGGCATTTCGATGTCGAGCAGGATCAGCGCCGGACGGTGCTTGGCAGCAGCGGTCAGCGCCTCGGCACCATTGCGGGCAAACACCAGCGCGTACTCGGGTGCAAGAATTTGGCGCAACAGCGCCAGATTGGCAGGTTCGTCATCAACGATCAGGATGGGGCCAGTCATGGCGTCAGGTCTCCAAGGCAATCTCTAGGCTTTCGCACATTTGCCGGGTTGCCGCTTCAGCGCCCCGGAAGTCAAAGTCACTTAGCGTAGCACGCACGAGTTGCAGTTGCTCGGGCGGGAGCAGCGGTGCGAGTGCGTCCAGAAGCTGTTCGGCACGGTCCAGATTGTCGGCGTCCAGCGCCTGCAGCAAGCCGGACAAGAGGGGGCCTAGCCTGGCGGTCTGTTGCGCATCCAGTGGCGTGTAGGCTCCGGGCTGCGCCAGCACAGCGGGCGCGTACTGGGCAATGGAAATCAGCGCGGTCTCGAGCGCTTGCTGCAACAACTCCAATGCACTGGCAACATCGCCGCCGGCCTTCAGTTTTTGGTCCAACTCCCCCGCGTGGCGCGCGACATCGGTCAGGGCCAAATTGCCCGCCGCGCCCTTGAGCTTGTGTGCCAGTGCCGCCGCCGTGCCCGCATCGCCACCTTGGAGCGCTTGCGCCATGGCCTGCACGCTGCCTTGGTAATCCACCGCAAATTTACGCAGAAATTTGGCATACACCTCAGCTTGTCGCCAGGTGCGCAGTCCGTGGGCGATGTCCAGACCGGGCAGTTGCGCATCGGCCTCGTGGGGCCGGGCGGTAGCGGGCACCCAATCCGCCAAGGTTGGCGCTGCGGCATCAGGATTGGGGGCTGGCAGCCATTTCAGCAAGGTATTGAAGAGGTGATCGGGGTCCACGGGCTTGGCAATGAAATCCACCATGCCGGCCTCCATGCAGGCACGACGGTCCTCATCGAAGGCATTGGCGGTCATCGCCAGGATTGGCACAGCAGCGCGCCCTGCCAGCGCATGAATGGCACGCGACGCCTCCAGCCCATCCATCACGGGCATCTGCAAATCCATCAGGATCAGGGCGTAGGGGGTTGTGCGTGCCAGGTCCACCGCCTCTTGCCCATCGGCCGCGGTATCAATCAACAAGCCGGTGGTCTCGAGCATTTGCTGCGCAATCTCGCGGTTGATGTCCACGTCGTCCACCAACAGTATCCGCATACCGGCATAGCGCTGCAGCTCCGCTTCGGCACTGTGGGCAAACAGGGTCACTTCGGCTTCCATGGGGCCGCGGCCGCGTTGCAATCGGGCCGTGAACCAGAAAGTTGCGCCCTGCCCCGCCACGCTGTCCACGCCCGCGTCACCCCCCATCAGCAGCGCCAGACGCCGCGTAATGGCCAGGCCCAAGCCGGTCCCGCCGTATTTTCGGGTGGTGGAGATATCGGCCTGCTCGAAGGCCTGAAACAAGCTGACTTGCTTTTCCAGCGGAATGCCGATGCCCGTGTCTTCCACCTCAAAGCGCACAAAAACATCGTCAGGCGTTTCTTGCAACAAACGGGCACGCAGGGCGATGAATCCGCTGGACGTAAATTTGATGGCATTGCCGGCGTAGTTGAGCAGGGCCTGGCGCAAGCGGGTCGGGTCCCCGCGCAGCCAGACCGGCACGCTGTCGGGGTCCACATCGATCACAAGGCCCTTCTCACGCGCCTGACCCGCGATCAGCGAGTACACGTTGTCCATCAGGCTGCCCAAGTGAAAGTCCGTCTGCTCCAGCTGCAAGCGGTCGGCCTCGATCTTGGACAAATCAAGAATGTCATTGATGATGGACAGCAGGTGGCTTGCGGCGGTCTCGATCTTGTTCAGGCGCTCCACCTGGGACGGCGTTGGGTTATCGCGGCGCAACAGGTGGGAAAACCCCACGATGGCGTTCATGGGTGTGCGGATTTCGTGGCTCATGTTGGCCAAAAAGGCGCTCTTGGCGCGGTTCGCGGTTTGGGCAATGCGCCCGGCCTCTTCCAGCTGGGCGGTGCGGTTAGCCACCAGGTCTTCGAGGTGGTCCCGGTGCTGCTCCAGTTCCGCCACCATGCGGCCCTTCTCCGTGATGTCTTCCTTGGACGCCATGTAGTGGGTGATGCGTCCATCCGGCTGGCGAATCGGCGTGATCTGCGCCGCCTCGGTGTAGCGGCGTCCATCCTTGCGGCGGTTATAAAACACGCCTTCCCACGCCCGGCCTTCGGTCATGGCCTTCCAGAGCTCGGTGTAGGTCTCAACCGGTGTATCGCCCGACTGGAGCACCCGCGGATTTTGGCCCAGGGCTTCTTCGCGGCTGTAGCCCGTGGACTGGACAAAGGCTTCATTGACGTACTCCAGCGCGCCCTCCAGGTTGGTGATGGCGACCACCACCGGGCTTTGCTCCACCGCCATGGAGAGCTGCCGGATTTTCGCCTCGCTGGCTTTGCGCTCGGAGGTGTCGCGCATGTAGGCGGTGAAGAAATGCTTGCCGTTTTGCATCATCTGGGACAGCGTCAACTCCATGGGGAACTGCGTGCCATCGGCGCGCAGCCCCTGCACTTCAATGCGCTTGCCCATAATGGTGGAGGTTCCCGTGCGGAGGTAGCGCGCAATGCCGTGGCGGTGTGCCGCGCGCAGTTCGGGCGGCACAATCAAATCCGCCAAGTCCTGGCCGATGGCATCTTCGGCAGCATGGCCAAACACGGGCTCGGCCTGTGCATTCCAGGCAATGATTCGGCCGTCCTCGTCGAGGCTGACAATCGCATCCAATGAGGCGTCAATCAACATCTGGGCGCGCGCCTGACTCTCTTTGACCGACTCATCCAACAGGTTGCGCTCCAGCTCGGCCTGGGCGCGTTGCGCCATGGCTGCCAGTTGCTGCACCCGCTGCTGCTGGCGCCACAACAGGAATAGCCCGCCAGAAAGCGCCAGCACCGCCGCACACGCAATCAGCGAGACCCACAGAACCAGCACGCGCAGTGGTGCGAACACTTCATCCTGGTCCAGCTTGGCGATGATGTGCCAATCTGTGCCCGGCACCGGCCGATAGGCTGCAAACACCGCCCGGCCGCGGTAATCCACACCCTCCGTGGTACCGGGTGCGTTGGCCCGTATGGCCACTGCCGCAGGCAGGCCCGGCGTGTCCATGGACGGTGCCAACACCAGCGCCGCGCCTTTTTGGTGGCGCAGGTCATTCAGGAATACGGCGGCTTCGCCTTCCCGGCGCACCAACAAGGTCTCCCCGCTGGGGCTGGCCGTGGGCCATGCCTGGATCAAGGGGTAGATGAACTGGTCGACGTTGACCCGAATGATGATGGCCGCCGCCGGTTGCGCAAGCGGCTGCTGTACGCTACGAATCGGCACCAACCAGTGCATGTGCGGGCGATGGTTGCGGTCCAAGTAGATAGGGCTGCGTTGGATCTTCCCTGGCGTCATCGCCTGCAGCAAGCGGTCGGTGTCCGCGCTGAGTTGGGTTTCCTGGCCGCTGGACATCAGCGCCCGCCCACCGGGAGAAACCACCACGATTCCCGTATAGCCATAGGCCGCCAGCAGGCTGTCCAGGTAGCGTTGCACTGGGCCTTGGCTGTCGGCATCCAATGGCCCCTTAGTCACCTGTCCGATTTGCTCGGCCAGGGTTTCGTTGGCCATCAGGGCCAGGCCATCGGCGTGCCTTTCCTGGAGCCAGTTGTCGATTTGATCGGCTTTGAGCTTGGCGATGGCTTCCAGGCTGGCATAGGTATCGCGCTCTACGGACGGGGTGTACAGCTTGACGACCACGAGGCCAGACAAGGGCACCACCATCATCAGCGCCACAATCAAAAATACCAGGGGCCCCATCCGATGGTGGCGCCGGTCCCCAACCAAGCCACTTGGCGGGTTTGCTTTGATGGGCGCAGTTTTGTTCATGGACATGAATCCGCTTCAACGTGCGCTGCAGTGTTGCAGGCAAGGTCCACTATTGTGCGCGCGCTCATGCTATGAAACAAGACAACCATGACGCGATTATCTGCCCGCCCAGATGGCCTGGGCATCCTCGTTTACGCCTAGGCCTGCGCTTTGGACGGCAACCATTGCCCCAAGGCAAACACCGAATTTGGCACGCTTGGGCGCACCAAGTCCGCTTTGGGCTTTTGGAACACCCCTTTTTTGGTCGCCATGCGTGCCTCTACTTGGAAGCCTTTGGCGCGCTGCTCCGTGGCAAGGCTGCGCAGGGTGATGGTTTTCATATGCGTCACCAAGGCCGACTGCAAATCGTCCCACAAGCCTTGCGTCATGTCCTGCGCGCTCTGAGAGGTTTCGCGCTGGTGGGCGGGCTTGCCGTCCTCTTCACCTTCCTCGATGGCACCAATGATGTCGGCCACCGTGATGCTGTCGCCCCGCGAACCCAGCGCGTAGCCGCCACCGGGCCCACGGGTGCTTTCTACCAGCCCCTGCTGGCGCAGCTTGGCGAACACCTGCTCCAGATAGGACAGGGAGATTCGGTGGCGCATGGCGATGTCCACCAATGGCACCGGTTGTGCGCTTTCGCGCAGCGCCAGGTCGATCATGGCGGTGATGGCAAATCTGCCTCGGGTACTGAGTCGCATGGATTTCACTCCTGTAAGCCGGTATGGCTTGTGTAATGGTCAAATGTAACCACGACTATGCTTCGTGTAAATTCGTATTTATTACATTTTTACTTCGAAAAAACCGCATGAACTTTAAGCACCTGTATTACTTTTGGGTCACGGCCAAGGCGGGCGGCGTGATGCGGGCAGGTGAGCAACTGCACACCACGCCCCAAACCCTGTCCGGCCAGATCAAGCTGCTGGAAGACTGGCTTGGGCGCAAGCTGTTTCAAAAGAGCGGCCGCAACCTGGAGTTGACGGAGGACGGTCACCTGGCCTTGGGCTACGCTGACCAGATATTCGCACTGGGTGTTGAGCTGGAAACCGCCGTGCGCCAGGCCCATGGTGGACAGCGGGTGCTGGACTTCAAGGTCGGCGTGGCCGACTCGGTTACCAAGTCAGTGGCATACCGCCTGCTGGAGCCGGCCTTGTCGGTGGCGGAGCCGGTGCGCCTGATTTGCAGCGAAGGCAAGTTCCCCGACTTGCTGGCCCAACTGGCCTTGCATCGTCTGGACCTGGTGATTGCGGATGAACCCATGTCCAAGCGCATCAGTGTCAAGGCGTTCAACCACGCGCTGGGGCGCACCAATATGAGTTTCTTCTGCGCGCCTGGCCTGAAAGCCCAACTCAAGGGCCCGTTCCCGCAGTGCCTGAATGGTGCGCCCCTGCTGATACAGGGTGCGCAGGCGTCCGTGCGGCAACAACTGGAAGGGTGGCTCACGCGCCACCAGATTCACCCGCGCATCATTGGCGAGTTTGACGACGGTGCGCTGATGACGGCCTTTGGGCGCGAGGGGCGCGGCGTGTTCATGGGCCCCAGCGTGATGGAGGCGGAGACCGCCGCCCAGTTTGGCGTGGAGTTGCTGGGACGCACCGACGAGCTGATGGAGGAGTTTTTTGCGGTGTCCGTGGAGCGGCGCATCACCCACCCCTGCGTGGTTGCCATCACCGACGCGGCGCGCGGCCAGCTCTTCAGCTGAAGGAGTAACATTGCGCCTCACCATGATCACCGATTTTTCAAAAAGTCACGCCAACATCATCGCCAAATTGATGAAATTTGGCGGGTTGCCATTCATGTTGGAGCACCCTGCCGCTGCGCGCATTCTGGCCTCGGAATCAATTCAATTTTTCCGCGAGGCGGTGTTTGGCCACCACACCGACGAAGAGCACGATTTGTTCCCCATGATCCTCGCGCGCACCCTCCATGGAGCTGAGCTGGAACTGGTGCGATCGACCGTGGAGCGCCTCACGCGGGAGCACCGCCAGGTGGAAGCAAAGTGGGCCAAGCTGGAACCGGTGTTGATTCAAATTGCCAACGGTGGCGTGTTTGATCTGGACCCGGCAGACATTGAAGCACTGGTGCTGGACTACGCAGCACACGCCGCGTTTGAAGAAGCAGAGTTTTTGCCCTTGTGCAAGACCATTTTGGAGCGCACCAAAAGCCTGGTCAGCATGGCCGATCTTTCCCACAAAGGGTCGTGGGCACCCACGGTGCCACTCGCGCTGTAAAGATCCCGCGGCCCGGGCAACAATCAAGGCGCAATCTTGCGCTTGAGCGCCCGCGCAATCGGCTGCGGCAGGTTAGCCAGCGATTGCAACAGGTGCGGCAACACCCGAAGCTTCAAGCCCGCCAGCGTGGGGGGAACAACGGCTTCGATCAGGTGTGGCCCTGGGGTGCGCAGCGCGTGTTCCAGCGCGGCCACAAACTCAGCCGTGGTGGTGGCGCGACGCGATGACACGCCCATGCCCGCGCCCAATTGCACAAAATCAATCGGCGGTGTGCTCAAGTCCAGTTGCGCCCGGGCTTTGTCGCCCACATGGCCGGCCCCCACGCGTTGCAGTTCGATGTTGAGTACGGCATAGGCCCGGTTGCTGAAAATGATGTTGATGACGTCGAGTTTTTCGCGTGCCATGGTCCACAGCGCCTGGATGGTGTACATGGCCGAGCCGTCGCCCTCCAGCGCAATCACCTTGCGATCAGGGCAGGCAATCGCGGCGCCGACAGCGCTGGGCAAGCCCTGGCCGATGGCACCACCGGTGAGTGTGATCACATCATGGCGGGGTGCGCCGGCGGTGTACATCGCCAGCATCAAGCCCGAGGTGATGGCCTCGTCCACGATGATGGCGTTCTCGGGCATCAGTTGGCCAATGGCTTTGCAAACCTTGTCGGCAGTGAACTTGCCGCGGGGCAAGCCCGGGCGCTTCAGCGTTTGCAGTACCGGCGTGGCGGCATCCGCGCCCACGGCCTTGGCAAGTTTGTCCAGGCTGCCCAGTACATCCTGTTTGAAAGTAGCCAGCTCCAACAACTGACAGCCCTCGGGCACCAGATAGCTCTTCTTGCCGGGATAGGCAAAAAATGACACCGGCGCTTTCACATCCACCAGAATCAGGTTTTCCATCCCTGTCAACTGCACCGATGCAAGCTCTGCCAGGTAGGCCAGGCGCTCTATGGGTGGCAGGCCGGCACCGCGCTCCAGGCGGGTGGGAAACACTTCCGAAAACAACTTGGCACCGGTCTTGGCGGCAATGCGTGCTACCGCCATCAGCGCCGGTGCGCGCAAGGCGCGGCCACCCAGAAAAATCGCCGTTTTGCGCCCGCTTTGCAACACTGCAGCGATGGCGGCTACGGTGGCGTCGTCGGCCACAGGTGGTGCAGCGATTTGGGGCGCGGGCAGGGCAACACCGCCCTCACCCCAGGACACGTCGGCTGGCAGGATGAGTGTGGCGACCTGACCGGGTGGACCCATGCAGGCTGCGATGGCTTCCACCGCGTCCTGGCACAGGGTCTCCGTGCTTTTGGAGGTGCGCACAAAGCCGGGGGACACATTGCGGGCCACCGTTTCGATGTCGGATTGCAACTGCGAGTCGTACTGGGTGTGGTAGGTCGCATGGTCGCCCACAATATTCAGGACCGGGACTTTGCCTTTACGGGCATTGTGCAAGTTGGCCAGGCCGTTGCCCAAGCCACAGCCCAGGTGCAACAGGGTGGCGGCGGGCTTGTCAGCCATGCGCGCGTAACCATCGGCAGCACCGGTGGCCACGCCCTCGAACAGGGTCAACACGGCCCGCATTTCCGGTGCCGAGTCGAGCGCGGCCACGAAGTGCATCTCGGACGTGCCGGGGTTGGTAAAGCAGGTGGTAATGCCGGCATTGACCAGGGTTTTAACGAGGGCGGTGGCGCCATTGGACATGGAAGTCTCCTAAGTATTCTTTTGGATGGAACGTGCCGCAGCGCGTGCCGTGAGAATGCAGCCGGGCAAGAAGGTGCCTTCCAGCGATCGCTTGCCGCTGGCACCGCCGCCACCGAAGCCTGCTGCCTCGCCCACGCAGTACAAGCCCGGCATGGCATGGCCTGCGGCGTTGAGCACGCGGCTTTGCAAATCGGTCTGCAGGCCGCCCAGGCTCTTGCGGGTGATGAGCTGCATCTGGATGGCGATGAACGGCCCGGCACCGGGCTTTTGCAGCGGCGCGGGTTTGCAGGTGCGCAACTTGTCCGGCCCCCAGTGGCGCGCGTGTTCGATGCGGCGAATCTGGTCGTCGTTGACCACAGAATCACCGCGTGAAAAGTTGGCATCAAACGTGTCGGCAGTGGCTTGCAATACCTCGGGTTTCACATCCTGCGTGCCAGCCAGTGCGTTCATCTTGGCGCACAACCCGGCCAGCGTGGCGTCCACCAAAAAGTATTTGCTCTCGTCCGCCATTTGCTGAACCAGCCGGTGGTTGCCCAGCAGGGTTTCCTTGAGGAACAGCGGGAACTGCATGTCGCGAATACGCTGGTTGTGCTCGGAGCCCGAGATGGCAAATTCCTTGATGGCGATGCGCCAGTTCATTAGTTGCCAGGTGTAGGGCTTCTCTTGCGCGGCCACGCGCTGGCACAGTTCGTGGGTGTCAAAGCCGGTGACCAGTGGCTGCGGGCCAATGCGCTCACCCCGGTGGTTGAGCCACAGCGCCGATTTGCAGGGAATGGCCGACAGGCCGTGGCCCTCGAAATGCGGCTGCGGGTGGGGAAAACCGGCGGCGTAGTTCCACATCTCCCCCGCATGGGTGATGTTGCCGCCCAAGCCCGCCACCAGGTGATGCAACTTGCCATCGGCAAAGGGGTGCGCGCCGTTGAGCATGGTCGCGGGCAAGGGGCGATGTTTGGGCCAATTGGCGCGTGTCTCTGCGTGGCTGCCGTTGATGCCGCCCATGGCCAGCACCACCGCCTGCGCTTGCAATCGCACCTCCTGGCCCGTGGCCTCGTTGATGCCAACTGCGCCCGTGATCACCCCATTTTGGGAATCCAGCGCCGTAATGCGATGTCGGCTAAGCAGGTTCAAACGATTCCCCGTGTTGGCCTGCTGCATCACTTCGATCATGCGCAAGGTCAGGTGGCGCGAGGTGCCCCACACCACGTGGTAGCGCGGCAGCGTGTTGCCGTCGCCCTGCATACCGCGTTCCACCCAATTCACAGCGGGCATGAATTTCAGCCCGTGTTCAACCACCCAGTCGTAGACCTGCGCTCGCGAATGCTCCACGTAATAGCTGGCCCACTGGCGCGGCAGCACATCGTCTTCGCCCAGTTCACCAAAACGCAGCCAGTCGGCCAGTGCCAATTCGGGCGAGTCCTTGAGCTTCATGCGCCTTTGCAGCGGCGTATCCACCAGCGCCATGCCGCCAAAGGCCCACAGTGCCAGACCACCCAGTCGCTCGGGGGTGTCGCGGTCCACCAGCGTGACGCTTTTACCGGCGCGCAGGCATTCGATGGCCGTCACGAGTCCGGCCAGGCCACCGCCCACCACCAGCACATCAGACTGATAACTTGCAATTTCCATATCGCGGGCTCCAGAGTGGAAAGTGCTGACGATAAGGGCATATCATGGCAAACCCCTTGACCTCAGGAGCCCAGCGCCTTGACTGCACAAGCCAATATATCTGCCAGCGTATCCATGAGTTGGGTCAACACCGTGCTCACGGCGGCAGAGCGCCACGGCCTGACTCGCGGGCGACTGCTGGCCCAAGCGGGGATCGACCCTGAGCAACTGGCGCTTGAGCGCTGGCCGATTGACGACATTACCCGGCTGTGGCGCGCTGCCGCCGAGCTAACCCAGGACCACGGCTTTGGCCTGAAAGCCGGTAGCTTGGTGGGTCCGGCCAGCTTCAATGTGGTGAGCTTTATCTTCCAGTCCTCACCCACGCTGCGCGAGGCAATTGCGCTGGTGCAAAAGTTTCAACGCCTAATCAGCGACGGCGGGCGTTTTCAAATCATTGGGGGCGACGAGCAAAGCTGGCTGATTTATCACCCGCAGCAAGGGGAACTGGCCTTCAGCCCACACCAGATCGAAGCCGTGCTGGCGGCGGTGGTGAGCTTCAGCCGCTGGGTTGCTGACCAGCGCTTCGTGCCAGCGCGAGTGCAGTTCAGCCACAGCCAACTCGGGCCGCTGGCGGGCTACCAGACGGTGTTTCAAACCGGGGTGGATTTCAACCAGGCTTTCAGCGGCCTGCAACTGGACAACACACTGCTGGACCGTCCCCTGCCGCAGGCCGACACCCAACTCGCAGCCATGCACCGCGAATACGCCGCAGCGCGCTTGGCCGCTCTGAGCGACCTGCCCGACTTCGCGGCTCAGGTCCGCCATTGGCTGGGTGCGAACCTGGCGCGTGGCGTGCCGGAGCGCTCCGCCGCAGCCGAGCAATTTGCCTTGAGCGACCGTGTTTTTGCCCGCCGCCTGCAAAGCCAGGGCCTGAGTTACTCCGATGTGGTGGACGCGGTGCGCAAGCAAGCGGCGTGCACCGCCGTGGCCGACACCGGCGACACCTTTGTCGACATTGCGCAGCGCCTGGGCTTCTCGGAAGCCAGTGCGTTCAACCGGGCCTTCAAGCGCTGGACCGGAAGCAACCCGGGTGAGTGGCGGGGTGCGCAGCGAAGTTGACCGGTTGTTCAACTGTTTATATAGCTGCACTAAATAGCGCTGCACGCGGTTACCCCAGCACCCTACAATGGTTCTAAGCGTAGTCAAACAGCGGGGGAAAAACCATGCAGAACACACTGCAACACGAGCTGAATGAAGGGGAAATCGAACGCGCGGCACAAACGGAGCTCCTGCGGGTCTTCAACGAACGCTCCATTGTTGGGGCGGTCAGTGCTTCTGCGGGGATTGCTTTGTTGGCCTGGGTTTTATGGGCCGCCTCGGGGTGGGTGTCTTCCATCACTTGGGCCCTGTCCATAAGCGCGGTGGAGTTGACTATCCTTTTTGCCGGCCTGGGCTGTCGACGCGCCTTGGCTGGCAATGGCGACCCCGAGTTCTGGAAGAACGTGCATTTCCTTCTGGCGGGGTTGGGCGGCATGACCTGGGGTTCTGCCATCTGGTTTGTCTGGAACGAGGGCGACACCCAGTACTACCTCACCACGATGACCATGCTGGTGGGCGTTGCAGGCGTCAGCATGGTGACTATGGCTGCCTATGGTCGGGCAACATTACTTTTTTTTGGTGGCATCTATCTGATTCCATTACTTCACGTCACGCAGCATGCCAGCTCTATGGCAACTTATTGGGAAGTGGGCCTGGTGGTGGGGTTGGTTGTCCAGCTGGGGTATACACGAGAATTAGGCCGCGTGGTGTTGCGTGATGTTGAACAACACGCCTGTAATGCAGCACTGGTTGACCAGCTGAATGAACTGGTCATTCATGACCAACTGACAGGAGCGGCCAGCCGGCGCCACACGTTTCAGCAAATGGAACAACTGGTGACGAATCAACAGCGCCACGGGACTTGCGCATCGACCATCATGTTTGATCTGGACCACTTTAAGGTCATTAACGACACCTATGGACATCCTACCGGCGACCGTGCCTTGCGCGCGGCGGTTGGGGCTGTGAACGCGCAACTGCGGGACGGCGATTTGCTGGGGCGCATCGGTGGCGAAGAATTTCTGGTGCTGTTACCCATGACGGACATGGAAGCAGCCTTACTATTAGCAGAGCGTTTGCGCCAGACCTTGGCTGGGACATCCATTGTGGACGGTGAGTGCACAATATTTCTACCTGCCTCCTTTGGCATTGCCGAGCTCAAGTCAGTCGAGAGCCATTCCGAATGGTTCCGTCGTGTGGATGGCGCGCTCTACCAGGCCAAAGAGCAAGGCCGCAACACGTTGGTCGCTGCGGGCTAGCGCTTGGGCTTCTCTGAGGCCCGTGCGTTCAGCCTGGCTTTCAAACTCCGGACGGGATGCCGCCCAGGTGAGTGGCGCTCCACGCAACACCGCTGATAATATTTGCTACTATTTTTATAGCTGCTTGCGCAGCATCTGCGGCGATTACAGTTCATTTTTGCATGTAAAAATGATGCCACTATTGTCTCGTACCATTCCATACGCATTTTTTGCATTGCGTGTGCAATGTCTTGTGGCTGCGCGAACTTCAGCATTTGAGGGATAAAACGCGGACGAAGTGCTATTCCTGGAATTCCAGTGCTCCCCCACGACGACAGTGATCCCGCCTGCCACTACACAAATCGGGAACGGTTGCACGCACGGTATCGGCAACCAGGCCTGCATTCAACCTTGAATGCCAAGGCCGTCCTGAGGGATGTGTAGCTTCACAAGATTGCCACCGGCGTTCTTGGCTTCATACATGGCTCGGTCACCCAAACGCAGCAGGTTTTGCTCGGTCTGGGCGTGGTCGGGGTAGATTGCGATGCCAATGCTGGCCGAAGCGCTCAGCGTTACCCCACTTGGTGTGACGATTGGCTGCTCAAGTGCCAAGCGGATTTTTTCGGCCACGATAAGTGCATCGTCGCTGGTTTGCAGGTCCGGCAAGAGCGCCAAAAACTCGTCACCGCCCACGCGGGCCGCTGTGTCGGAGGCTCGCAGACAGCTCTCAATACGCTTTGCCACTGTTTGTAGCACCCAGTCACCCGTTTCATGTCCATAGGTGTCGTTGATAGGTTTGAACTTGTCCAGATCAATAAACATCAAGGCCAAGGATGCCTGAGCGCGCTGAGCGCGTGACAGGGACTGACCCAAGCGGTCATTGAACAGCCGACGGTTGGGCAATTGGGTCAAGGTATCGAAAAACGCCAGCTGCGTTACTTCTTTCTCCAATTCTTTGCGTTCGGTGATATCGCGCAGCACAGCGACGTAGTGGCTCACCCGTCCGGCGCTGTCGGTGACTGCAGTAATAGTGATTTGCTCTGGGTAAATCTCGCCGTTTTTGCGTTGGTTCCAAATCTCGCCATGCCATACGCCCGCCGTTTGAATCGTTGCCCACAAGGCTGCATAGAAATCAGCATCGTGGCGACCCGATTGCAGCATGCGCGGGGTCTTGCCAACCACCTCATCTGCCCCATAGCCAGAAATTTGGGTAAAAGCAGTGTTCACCCGCAATATGGTTTTTTGGGCGTCGGTCACGATCATGCCGTCTTGCGACTCGAAGGCAATGGCTGCAATGTGCAAGTCCAGTTCGGCGCGTTTGCGCTCGGAAATATCCCGCGTCACACCAAGAAAACTGACAAATTCGCCAGCGTCATTTTGTATGCCTGAGAAGCTCACTTCAGTCCAAACCGTGCCGCCTTGCTTGCAGGGTTGCTCCAGCTCCGCCCGAAAAACCGGCACTCGTTCTTTAGCTTTAATTGCCTCCAGTGCCCGACTCAAGCCGGCTTGCGCGATTTGCGCACTGGCCGGTGTGAGCGCTTCATCCAGCGTTTGTTGCATGGCTTCAGCCACGGTGTAGCCCCTTAGCCGTTCCACGGACAGGCTGACGTAGGTGTTGCGCCCATTGAGATCCATCGTCCAAATGACATCGGAGGCGTTATCGGCCAGAAATCGGTGGCGCTCTTCGGACACCCGCAAGGCATTGCGCGCCTCATGGCTTGCCGCCAGGGCCGCCTGAAGTTGACGGTTGTTGCGCAAAATGTAGAGCGCAACCAAGATGGCCAGCGTGAGCAAGGCCAGCAACACATAGACGCGTGTCCAGTCAATGCCTTGCTGAATGTTGATTGCCACGTGTTTATTTGCAATGGCTTGACGCTCTTGTGGCGTGATGGTCTGAACGCCTTTGTCCAAAATATCCCGTAGCACGGTTTGGTCTTTCGAAACGCCAATGCGCAATTGATTGGTGTATTCGGGGATCTGGCCGGAAATTTTCAGATTGAAGAGACCTTCCGTTTTGATCGCGTGGGCGGCCACAATCAGGGAGCGAATGGTCAGGTCGGCTTGGCGTTCGGAGACCAGCTTCATGGACTCTGGTTCGCTGGCGGTCAGCACAACATTCAAGTTAGGAAAATCACGGCGCACGCGCTCTTCAACCATAGTGCCGCGCGGCAAGGCGACGCGTTCGCCTTTCAGGCCTTTGAGGTCACCAATAAAAGCATGCTCCTCTCGGGTGATGATGACGTTCGGGTCGAAGAAAATCGGGGCAGTGAAAATTAGCCACGCTTCACGGGCTGGCGTTTGATTGAGGAAGCTCATGACTTGGCAGCGCTTGCCCTTGGATGCGGCCAAACTTTCCTCCCAATCCTTGACCGCAAGGAGCTCAATCTGCAGCCCAACACGCTGGGCAACCAGTTGAACCAGATCGGCGCCAATGCCTTCGTGCTTGCCCTGAGGGTTGATGCGTTCAAAAGGCGCCCAGTCCGGGTCAACGCACATTTTGATGGCGCTTGCTTGCGCTATATAGGCCTTTTCAACGGCGGTGAATTCAATTGACGGCTCGGCTGCGTTAGCGCAGCCAATCAGACTTATTGCCAACATGAAAGTTGCGGACGCCATCTTCAGCGCAATAACCGGGGGAGCTTGGGGGCACATGTTGGTATGAATTTCGATTTTGCTTGATAACGAGGATATTAAGTGAGGGCTTCAGAGCGCGTCAAATCACTCTCATCGTTAGAACAACGAAAATGCAACGCATGCAAACCCCCTCCCTTTTCGCTGCACTCACCCGCTGCCAACTTTTCCCCGCACTGCTGGCGATCCTCGTGCTGGCCGGATGCGCAGCCACACCACCGGTAGCAACCACAGCACCAACCCCATCGTCAGTGAACGCCGTGCCAACGCCGACCGACTTCATGGAGGTCGAAAACAACCCAAAATTTGCCCGCTGGGTGGCCGAGTTCAGCACCCGCGCGCGCGCCGCCGGGATAGATGAGGCCACGCTGCACATCGCCTTTGACAACGTCCACCTCGTCCCCAGTGCCATCGTGTCGGACAAAACGCAGCCCGAATTCACCCGCGCGATTTGGGACTACCTGGACGGCGCGGTGTCGCCGCAGCGCATTGCGCGGGGGCAGGCGCGGCTGCAGCAGCTGCGCTCCGGTGGGCCTGTGGATGCGCATATGGACGTCGATACCATCGCGGCGCGATACGGTGTACCGGCCGAGGTGCTGGTCTCGATCTGGGGCATAGAAAGCAATTTCGGCAGTTTTGTGGGCGACATCCCAACCATCGACGCCCTGGCGACGCTGGGTTTTGAAGGCCGCCGGGAAGACTGGGCACGCAGCCAGTTGCTTGCCGCATTAAAAATTTTGCAGAACCGCGATATCGACCGCGCGCAGATGATTGGCTCGTGGGCCGGTGCCATGGGGCAGACACAGTTTTTGCCATCGGCCTTTTTGGCTTATGCAGTGGATGCCGATGGGGATGGTCGACGCGATATCTGGGGCAGCGTCCCCGATGTGATGGCATCCACCGCCAACTACCTGGCGCGCTCGGGATGGCAGCCGGGCCAGCCCTGGGGGCTGGAGGTGCGCTTGCCAAGCCGCTTTGACGCTGCACGCGCCGATGCCGAGGTGCGTCAGCCAAGCGCCCAATGGGCGGCTGAGGGCGTGCAAACCATGGACGGCGCGCCACTGCCGGCGCTGGCCGACAGCGCCATATTGCTTCCGGCTGGCGCACGTGGTCCGGCTTTTTTGGTGGGCGCAAACTTCCGCACCATCCTGCGCTACAACAACGCGACCAGTTATGCGCTGGCCGTCCACCTGCTGGCCCAGCGGCTGGCTGGAGGCACCTCGGTGCAGGCGCCCTGGCCGCGCGACATGCCGCTACTGTCGCGCAGCCAGTTGCTGGCCTTGCAGACGGCGCTAAATGCGCGCGGTTTTGAGTGCGGTACGCCCGACGGTATGGTGGGCCCGGCCACGCAGCGCGGCATTCGCCAGTACCAGCGCAGCCTGGGCCTGGCGGCGGACGGCTACCCAACCCTGGATCTGCTTGAGCGCCTGCAGTGACGGCCGTCCGTGCAGGGGCACGGCGGGCACAACGCGGGTTATCGACAATGGAAAAAGCCAGACACTCGGTGTAAGCTTTTGCCAAAGAACCCACTGCCCACACACCATGAACCTCACCCGCCTCAACCCTCTGGACGCCGCCTGGATCGTCACCGAGACCCGCGCCACCCCCAACCACGTGGGGGGCTTGCTGCAGTTCAAGCTCCCCGAGGATGCGCCCAAGGATTTCATGCGCAAGATGATGACCGAGTTTCGGGGCCATCGGCAGTTTGCCCCACCGTGGAACCAGCGCCTGAAGCAGTCCTTCAGCCTGAACCCGATGCGCGTGTGGGTCGAGGATGACAATATTGATCTGGAGTACCACATCCGCCACGCGGCGCTGCCCTGGCCCGGTGGCGAACGGGAGTTGGGCGAGCTGGTAGGGCGCCTGCAAAGCACGCCGCTGGACCTGTCCCGACCGCCCTGGGAGTGCACCATTATTGAAGGGCTGGAGGGCCACCGGTTTGCGCTGTTCATCAAGATGCACCACTCGCTGATTGACGGCGTCAGCGGTGTCAAACTGCTGCAGCAGGGGATGTCTGCCGACCGGGCCAAGAGCTTGCATTTGCCGCCCTTTTGGGCCACGGGGAAGGCACCGCGCCCCGCCACGGAGCGGCACCACGAGGCACTGCTGCCCACGGTGACCCACGCGATTGCGGGCGCCGTGCACGAGCTTCGCATGCAGGCCACGACGGTGCCGCAACTGGTATCTGCCTTTGCAAAAATGCTCCGGGGCTCGGCGGCACCTGGGCAAGGCATGGCAATGCCTTTTGAGGCACCAATTTCGGTGCTCAACGGCCGCGTGCGCGAAAAGCGGCGCTTTGCCACCCAGCAGTTTTCGTTGGATCGCATGAAGGCGGTGGCGGCAGCGGCGGGCTGCACGCTCAACGACGTAGTGCTCGCCATGTGCGGCGGCGCTTTGCGCGAGTTTCTGGAAGAGCGCGACGGCTTGCCGGACAAGCCCCTGACCGCTGGCATTCCGGTGTCGGTCCGCCCCAAGGACGACACGGGCAACGGCAACGCCATCACCTTTATCGTGTCCACCTTGGGCACCAATATTGCAGATGCACGCGAGCGCCTGGCAGCCATCCATCAATCAGTCAAGCGCGCCAAGGAGCATGTGCAGAGTTTGCCCCGCCAAGCCATGATGCAATACACCGTGCTACTGATGGCACCGACTATTTTGACGCTGCTCACCGGCATTGGCGGGCGCACACGGCCCATGTTCAACATCACCATCTCCAACGTGCCCGGGCCGGACACGCCGCTGTATTTCCGGGGTGCCGAAATGGTGGCCGCCTACCCGGCCTCCATCGTGACGCATGGTCAGGCCCTGAACATTACCTGCCAGAGCTACGCGGGTTTCATGAATTTTGGCTTCACCGGCTGCCACTCTTCCGTGCCGAGCATGCAGCGCTTGGCGGTGTATACCGCCGAGGCGCTGGCCGAACTTGAAGCCGCGCTAATGCCAACCGCTCCCGCACGTAAAACGGCTCCAGCAAAAAAAGCCGCAAGCGCCGTCAAGCCAAAGGCAGCACCAGCCAAAGTTCGGGTGCCACGCAAGAAAGCTGCCTAGCAGCCGCCGTCAAACGGAATCTTTGCCTGGGCCATCATGGCCTATCGCGTCGCGCACTTCATGCGCTTGCACATCCACCACGTCGGCACCACCCGGTGGGGCGCGTGGGTTGGATGTGGTGTTACCAGGCCAGCCGCCGTTGCGAAATTGCTGGGACGCCTGCCGAAAGCGCGACACCACAGTAAAAACAGCCGGTTTGCGGCCGGTTAACAGTGACCAGACAATGGTCACCACCATGGCCAGCAATGCGCTCAGCAGCAGGCCCAGCAAAAATACCGCACCGAGCGCGATCATGGTCAGCCGGATCACGCCTCGCAGGGCGCCGGCGACAAAATCAAAGAGGAAATTCATGCCGTTATTTTCCCATCTACAAACCACAGCCCCGCAAGACTAGGGACACCACATGTTCAGTGGCACGGGCATGGTCCTGGGGCGTGAGTGCTTCACGGTCCAGCACGGCGCAGACCTGCACATCAAAGTCGGCATAGGTTTGGGTCATGGCCCAGATGGAAAAGAAAAGGTGCACCGGGTCCACCGGGGCCATGCGCCCGGCGTCCATCCATGCCTGCACCACGGCGGCTTTCTCCCGCACCAACTGGCGCAGCTCGGTCGTCAGCAATGCTTTGACCACCGTGGCACCGTGCAACAGTTCATTGGCAAATACTTTGGATCCATCCGGCCGTTGGGCAGACAATGCCATCTTGGCCCGGATGTACTGCTCCAGCGCTGCGCGCGGTTCGGCGTTTACGGTAATGCCGTGGGTGGGCACAAGCCAGTCATTCAGAATACGCGCCAGCACCGCACGGTACAGCACGTCTTTGGAGCCAAAGTAATAGTGCAGATTGGCCTTGGGCAGGCCGCTGGTCTCGGCAATGGCCGCCATGGTGGCACCGCCAAATCCGGCGCGCGCAAACACGCGCTCGGCAGCGGAAAGAATCAGGGCCTCATTCGTTTGGCGAATGAGGCCCTTGGAGATGTCAGTGACTTTGCTCATGCACCGACCGATATCGCAGGCACTCTGCGTTTACTTCTGAGCGGCTTCCCACACCGCGTGCGTGTAGCCGGCCTTGCCCGGGTCTTTCTTGATCACGGGGTCGCTACCACCAGCAAGCAAGACCTTCACGGTGCGCTCATAGGCGGCAGGCTCCAGGTAGCCAATCTTGGGGGTGCCCGCGTTGGTGATCAGCTTGGCGACGTTTTCCATCTGGCGCTTTTGCACCTTCATGCTGGAGCTGCCAGAGGTGTCGGCCGCGACCACGGCCTTGGCCGCACCCTCGGGGTCTTTCACGGCCGCATCCCAGCCCTTAAGGGTGGCTTTGAGGAACTTGCCCATGCGGGCCACAAAAGCGGGGTCTTTCAGGTTGGATTCCAACACATACAGGCCGTCTTCCAACGTCGCTACACCTTCTTTTTCATAGAAGAAGGTGACCAGGTCTTTCTCTTTCACACCCGCGTCCACCACTTGCCAGTACTCGTTGTAAATCATGGTGGAGATACAGGCGGCCTGGTTTTGCAGCAGCGGGTCGACGTTGAAGCCTTGCTTCAAGATTTTGATATCGGAGTCGGTCTTCAAGCCCAGCTTGCCCATCCAGTTGAGGAAAGGATACTCATTGCCGCCGTACCAGACGCCCAGGGTCTTGCCCTTGAAGTCTTTGGGGCTGGACACGCCGCTGGCCTTTTTGCACGTCAGCATCAGGCCCGACTGGTTGAACACCTGCGCCACATTGACCAGGGGCACGCCGGCTTCACGCGCGGCCAGGGCCGAGGGCATCCAGTCCACCACGATGTCGGCTTGCTTGCCGGCAATGACCTGGGTGGGGGCAATGTCGGGGCCACCGGCTTTGATGGTCACGTCCAGCCCCGCGTCTTTGTAGTAGCCCTTGGCAGCGGCCATGTAGTAGCCCGCAAACTGGGCCTGGGGCACCCACTTGAGTTGGACCGTGACCTTGTCGGCGGCCATGGCACCTGTGCTGGCGGCAACGCCACACACAGCCATTGCCGCAGCCAGCAGGCTTTTTGTGAACTTGGAAGAACGCATCATGAAAAACTCCTTCAGGGTTAATAAGTCAACACTACTCAAACAATCCATACACACCACGCGCGAAAACGTCACCCTTCTCGTACGGAAGGGTGCCAAAAGGCCGCGCGACGCTCCAACTGAACCAGCAAGGCATAGGCCACCGAGCCAGTGATGGCGGCCACCACAATGGCGCCCCACACCAAAGGCATGTTCATGCGCGCCGCCTCAGTCGAGATGCGAAACCCCAAGCCCCGCGTGGGCGAGCCAAAAAACTCGGCCACGATGGCGCCAATCAGCGCCAACGTGGCGTTGACCTTGAGTGCACCAAAGATGAATGGCAGCGCTGCAGGCAAGCGCAGCGCCACCAGCGTGCGCCAGTACGAAGCCGCAAAGCTGTACATCAGCTCGCGCTCCAGCTTGCCGGCGGCCTTGAGCCCCGCCAGGGTGGACACCAGCATGGGGAAGAAGGTCATCAACACGACTACCGCCGCTTTGGACTGCCACTCAAAGCCAAACCACATGACCGCGATGGGTGCCACACCCACCAGGGGAATGGCGCTGGTGAGCGAGGCCACCGGCAGCAGGCCGCGCTGCAGAAACGGCATGCGGTCTATCGCCACCGCCACCACAAAACCAAGACCGCAGCCCAAGGCCCAACCGATAAACACCGCCTTGCCCACGGTTTGTACAAAGTCACCCCACAGCTTGGGGGCATGGTCGACCATGGCATCCACAATCAGGCTCGGCGCGGGCAGCAACACGCGCGGCACATCCAGGGCGCGCACCAGCACCTCCCAAAAAAGCACCACCCACACGCCAAACAAACCGGCGGTCAGCAGGCCACCCCACCGGCTTTCCAGCGCCGCAACGCGGACCACGCTGAACACCGCCGCCGCCAGTGCAACGGCCATGCCCAGCCAGAATAAGGTGCTGTTCATACGCCGCCCCGGTGCCGCAGCACGAGCCGCTCAATGCCTGCCACCACCGCGGTCAGCGTCAGGCCCAGCAGCGCCGACATCACCAGCGCCGACCAGATTTGCACGGTTTGCCCGTAGTAAGAGCCGGTGAGCAATTTCGCGCCCAGCCCGGCCTGCGCACCCGTGGGCAACTCAGCCACCATGGCACCCACCAAACCGGCGGCAATGCCAACGCGCAAGGCGGGAAACAAAAACGGCAAGGCGGCAGGCAGGCGCAGCAGCCACAAGGCCTGCCAACGGCTGGCTGCGTAGGTGTGCATCATCTCGGTTTCGATGCGCTGCGGCGAGCGCAAGCCCTGCACCATGGCCACCGTGACCGGGAAGAAACACAGGTACATGGCAATCACGGCCTTGGGTGCCACGCCCGCAAAGCCCAGGCTGCCCAGAATCACCAGCACGATGGGCGCAATCGCCAGCACCGGCACGGTTTGCGAGGCCACGATCCACGGCAAGAGCGCGCGGTCCAGCGTGCGGCTGTGCACAATCAGCACCGACAACACCAGCCCCAGCGCGGTGCCCATGACAAAGCCCAGCAAGGTGGACTCCCCCGTGACCGCGACGTGGTAGAGCAAGTTACGCGGCGAGTCCACAGGCCAGTCGGTCAGGCTGGACCAGAAATCGAGCACCACCTGGTGCGGTGCTGGCATCAATGGGCGCTCCATGGACATGGTGGCGGTGAACAGCTCTTGCCAGGTGTAGCCCACGTCGGCATCCAGCACCCTCTCTATAGCCCCGGGCGCATTGAGCATCCAGGCCGCGCCGTACCACAGCAGCAGCACCGCCAGCAACACGACGGCCACTGGCACACCGTGGTGCACCGCCGTTTGCATGCGCTGCGCCCACCAGCCGTGGGCGTGTTGGGCGGTGGCCTTAGGCATGGTGTCCGTCTGCCAAGGCTTCGCGCACCTCGTGGGCCAGCTCCATAAAAGCGGCGGTGTCGCGCAGGCCCAAATGGCGCTCATCGGCCAGGGGGGAGTCGATCACCTTGACGATGCGCCCCGGACGCGGCGACATGACCACGATCTTGGTCGACAGATAGACAGCCTCGGCAATGGAGTGGGTCACAAACACCACGGTGCGGCGCTCGCGCTGCCAGAGTTGCTGCAGTTGCTCATTCAAGCGGTCGCGGGTGATTTCGTCCAGCGCGCCAAAGGGCTCGTCCATCATCAAAATGCGGGGCTCAAAGGACAGGGCGCGAGCAATGGACACGCGCTGCTGCATGCCGCCGGAGAGTTGCCAGGGGTACTTGCCTTCAAAGCCCTTCAGGCCGACGCGCTCCAGATGCTCCTGCGCAATGGCTTTGGCCTGCGAGCGGCCCTTGCCCTGAATTTGCAATGGCAAGGTGACATTCGCCAAAACGGTGCGCCACGGAAACAGCGCCGGGGCCTGAAACACATAGCCATACGAGCGGGCCAAGCGCGCATCATGCGGCGACACGCCGTTGACCAGTACCTGGCCCGCGCTGATTTTTTCCAGATCGGCAATCACCCGCATCAGGGTGGTTTTGCCGCAGCCGGACGGACCAATCAGCGAGACAAACTCACCCTCGGCAATGTCCAGGTCAATGTCACTCAGCGCATGCACCGGGGTATCAGCCGTTTGGTAGACCACACTGGCGTTTCGCACCTGAACGGCCATGCGCGCACCACCCTGGGGAACCGCAGATGCACTCGTCGACACGTCAGAAATATTCATTGCCACCTAAACAGGAAGAAGGGTTGCACCAAAAACTGGCACAGCGGGGAAGAAGTTAACCAATTGGTCAAGTTATTCTATCGAGCCATGCCATTTTCGTGCCAACGAACTCATCAGGGTTTGTACTGACTGTCGGCGCGCGGGCTGACCGCGGGCGCAACGGGCTGCAAGCGGCCAAGTTTGTGGGCCAGATCAATGGCGGACACGACGCCCATTTTCTCGAAGATATTGGCCCGGTGGAACTCCACCGTGCGCGGTGTGATGCCCAGGTGGTCGGCAATGTTCTTGTTGTAGTGCCCGCGGATGAGTTCGTCCAGCACTTCGCGCTCACGCGGGCTCAAGGACATCAAGGCATGGCGCAGGCGCTGGGCCTCTTGATCGGCTGCATTCACCGCCGTGGCGGCGGCCAGCGCTTGCTCCACCCGGTCGACCAGCGCATTGTCCTGAAACGGTTTTTCCAGAAAATCCCAGGCACCGTTTTTGACTGCGGCCACGGCCATGCCCACGTCGCCATTGCCGGTCAGGAACAAAACCGGCCAGGGGCAGCCCAAGGCCTTGAGCCGCTCAAAGGTCACCAAGCCAGAGAGTGGTTCCATACGCACATCGAGCACCACCACGGCATGGCCCCAATCGCCCTGCAACGCCCTCGCAGCGTCCAGAAATGCAGCGCCGCCGTCCCAAGTGGCAGCAACAAAGCCGCGCGAGTCAAACAGCCATGCCAACCCGTCCCGGACATCAGGGTCGTCATCAACTATATGAATGGCAGCAGGGTTCATGGTTCTCCTACAGGGGCAGAGGCAGGGTAAGGGGCCAAAGGCAGCCAGATGGTAAAGCGGGCGCCACCCAGATCCGGGTCATTACCAACGTCAATGCGTCCGTGGTGGGCCTCGACGATGGAGCGACAAATTGCCAAGCCCATGCCCATACCCCCATCTTTGGTGCTGAAAAATGCGTTAAAAATGTGCGCCCGGTCGTCTTCCGACACGCCGGGCCCCGTGTCGGCCACCACCATGGTCGCCATACCCCGTGCGACGTCGTGCGCCACGGCGACCCGCACCTGCGCGGCGCGTCCACCCCGGTGCGCCCATTCCAGGGCGTTGCCCAACAAGTTGTTGATCAGGTGCTCAAAGAGCAACTCGTCGGCGTCGATCCAGATTGGAGCGTCCGGATCGATCAGCGACACATGGCTGCCGTGTGGCTCGTCAGTACCCGCCACCACGCGCCGCAAGAACGCCACCATGTCCAAGCGCTGAAGCACAATTTCCCGCTGCCGCGCAAACGCGTTAACACGCTGAATGATGCCCCCGGCCCGCTCGGCCAGCCCGGCCATGCGCGCCACCACTGGAACCATCTCGTCCATGGTGATGTTGTCGCCCTGCAGGCGGTTGAGCAGCCCGTTGGCAAAGCTGCTCAGCGCCCCCAAGGGCTGGTTGAGCTCATGGGCCAGGGTGGATGCCACTTCGCCCACTGCCACCAAACGCCCGGAGGCCTCCAGCTTGTCTTGTTGCAGCGCGGCCATGCGCTGGGCGCGCTTGCGCTCGCTGATATCCAGTACCGAGCTCATCCAGCCAATGCGTTCGCCACTGGCGGTGTTCAGCGGTGCCTCATGGATCAAAACATCCACCAAACGCCCATTGCGGTGCTGAAACTGCACCTCCACCCCATCCCCCTGCGTGCCTTGCGCAATGATCAGGTGGTGCACCTGGCGCAATTCATTGAATTGGTCCACCGGCCAGTAGGGCAACGGAGCGGACTTTCCCACCAACTCCGCCGCGTCATACCCCACCATGCGGCAAAAGGCGGCATTCACATGCAGGATCTTGCCCTTCAGATCCCAAGCCCGCAGGCCCATGGTGACGGAGTTTTCCATCGCGGACCGCAGCGCCACTTCGGCCTGTAACAGGGCTTGAATATTCTGGCGCTTTACAAAATCGCGGCGCAGCGCAAACAGACTGACAAACATTCCCAGTAGAAACAACATGGCCACCAAAAAGAAGATGCGCGGTGCCGTGGCAGGCTGTGCGCTGCGGGGCAACACCTCCAAAAACAGATCGGCCCCAGGCAAATTCATGGACGCAATGTGGGAACCCGCCCACGGACGCCGTGCCGAGGCCGGGTCCAGCTCATCCGCCCGCAAGCGTATTCTCTGCTGCGGCTCAAACCAGTCGGGAGCCAAGGCGGGCGCGGCATGGTCCATTGACAGGGCCGCCAGGTAGTTGCCCGCGAATTGCCCGCGCTCATAAAGGGGGACGGCGAGCCACACCACCGAGGTGAGGCTTGCGTCCACATTGCGCATAGGGCCAGCATAGGCGGAACGGCGCAAGCCGCGCGCAATATCCCGCATGCTGTCCAACAGCTCCGCATTTGCAACGTGCGCTGCATAGTCAATCAGCCAGCGGTGTGGCATGGCGCCCGCTGCGGACAGTGCGCCTGCCGCAACCCAGCCATGGGACAAGACCACCCCCGGCTCGCGCCACAGGTGCCCGCCTTCGACCAGTGGTTCGTCGCTCATGCGCACTGGGGCACCGTGTGCCAACGCTCCATGCTTTGCGACCGCTTTTCTGGCCAGGGCCATGAGGTCATCTTCAAGCCGCCGGAAGTGGAATTGCGTGGCCTGCTCCACCACCAAGGCATCAGCGCGGCCCCTACGCGCCTCTTCCTCCACCTCCACCGAGGTGAGGTACAGCACCAGCGTGACCAGAGAACCCAGGGTCAGCAACAGCAGGCCCAACCACCACAGCAGCGCCCTGCGGCTGCGTCCGGACTGGCTGCTGGTGGTTTGCTGCAATAAGGCGAAATCAAACAGCAGATCGTGGGACGGGGACTCAAATGGCATGCATGAAGCATAGCGACGGCATTTCGCCGATCTTGCACGGGTTTACCCTAGCTGTTGAACACCACAGTTACATCGCAGCCACCACCCGGATAACCTTCGCATTTCGTTCATTCAATCAACAAAAACCCGGAGACTAAGATGAAATTCAAATTGAAACTCGTATTGGCCAGCGCACTGCTGGCAGTTGGCTTGACCGCCGGCGCCCAGACCATCATCAAGTTCAGCCACGTGGTGGCAGCGGACACCCCCAAGGGCAAAGCGGCCGTGTTCTTTGCCCAAAAAGCAGCAGAATTGACTAAGGGCAAGGTCAAGGTAGAGGTCTACGCCAACAGCGCCTTGTACAAAGACAAGGAAGAAATGGAAGCCCTGCAAATTGGCGCCGTACAAATGCTGGCACCTTCGCTGGCCAAGTTTGGCCCCCTGGGTGTGAAAGAGTTTGAAGCCTTTGACTTCCCCTTCATGTTTGACAGCACCGAAGCGCTGCACAAAGTCACCTTGGGTCCGGTGGGCGCAGGTCTGATGGCCAAACTGGAGCCACGTGGCATCAAAGGCCTGGCGTTTTGGGACAACGGCTTCAAATCGTTCTCGGCCAACACACCACTCAAAGCGGTAGCCGATTTCAAGGGCAAGAAATTCCGCATCCAATCCTCCAAAGTGCTTGAAGAAGAGATTCGCTCGGTCGGCGGTATTCCCCAGGTGATGGCGTTCTCCGAGGTGTACCAGGCACTGCAAACCGGCGTGGTGGACGGCACCGAGAACCCGCTGTCCAACTTCTACACCCAAAAAATGCATGAAGTGCAAAAGCACCTCTCCATTACCGACCACGGCTACCTGGGCTATGCGGTGATTGTGAACAAGAAATTCTGGGACGGCCTGCCAGCCGACGTGCGCGGCCAACTGGAAGACGCCATGAAACAAGCGTCCTTCTATGCCAATCAAATTGCGCAGGACGAGAACGACCAGGCACTGGCCGGCGTGAAGAAGAGCGGCAAGACCATGGTCTATGTGCTAACCAAAGAAGAACGCACCGCGTTGAAGAAAGCCATGGTGCCCGTGCACACCAAGATGGCCGACCGCGTGGGCAAGGAAACCTTGCAGTCCTTCTACAAAGCCACCGGCTTTGACCCAGCCAAGCTGTAAGCCACTTTGAGGCTGCACCGCAACACAGATGACGCACTGTCGGAGTAAAACATCATGAAATTTCTAGATCACCTGGAAGAGTGGATCGTCACCTTCCTCATGGGCGCTGCGACGCTGATCATCTTTGTTGCGGTACTTCACCGCTACGCCGCGGGCTTGGCCATACCCGGCGTACAAGATTGGCTTTTGAGCATCAACCTGACCTGGGCACAAGAGCTGACCATCATCATGTTTGTGTGGATGGCCAAGTTTGGCGCCGCCTACGGCGTGCGCACCGGCATCCACGTCGGCGTGGATGTGCTGATTAACCGCATGAACGACAAAATGCGGTCCAAGTTCATCGTGCTCGGCCTGTGCGCCGGTGCACTTTTTACCGGCATCGTTGCAACTTTGGGTAGCGGCTTTGTCTGGGAAAACGGCGCGCACCACTTTTTCTTTAATCTTTTGGGCTTGCCCATGGATGGCATCTTTGAAGGCCCCACCACCCCGGACCTGGAGTGGCCGACCTGGATGGTCTACAGCGCCATCCCCCTGGGCACGTCCTTGATGTGCTTCCGCTTTCTGCAGGTGATGGTCAACTTTTTGAAAACTGGCGAGTTACCGCACCACGACCACGGCCATGTGGACGGTCTGGAAGAAGAGACCGTTGCCGTTGACATGAACCCCTACGCCATGAATGACAACCTGCACCCCAGTGATTTGCCAAGCCGGAAAGGCGGTGCCAAATGAACGCAGCCATCATCTTTATTTTGCTGCTGGTGCTGATGCTCACCGGCATGCCGATTTCGATCTCGCTCGGCCTCACCGTCCTGACCTTTTTGTTTGGTTTTACCGAAGTGCCACTGGAGTCGGTGGCACTCAAGCTATTCACCGGCATTGAAAAGTTCGAGATCATGGCGATTCCGTTCTTCATTCTGGCGGGCAACTTTTTGACCCATGGTGGTGTAGCGCGACGCATGATCAACTTTGCATCGAGCATGGTGGGCCACTGGTACGGTGGCTTGGGCTTGGCCGGAGTGTTGGGTTGCGCCTTGTTTGCTGCGGTGTCGGGCTCCAGCCCAGCCACGGTGGTGGCGATTGGCTCCATCTTGCTGCCTGCCATGACCAAGGCCGGCTTCCCGAAGAGCTTTGGTGCCGGAGTTATCACCACCTCGGGCGCTCTGGGCATTTTGATTCCCCCGTCCATTGTGATGGTGATGTACTCGGTGGCTACCAACACGTCGGTCGGTGCCTTGTTCATGGCCGGTGTGGTGCCTGGCATTGCGTTGGCCGGTGTGCTGGGTGGCGTTACCTGGTACCGCGCCCGCAAGTTCAACTACCCGCGCCTGCAAAAGGCCACCTGGGGTGAGCGCATCAAGGCGTTCCGGGCGTCGGCCTGGGGCCTGCTGTTGATCGTGATCGTGATGGGCGGTATTTACAGCGGCATGTTCACACCGACGGAAGCGGCCGCCATGAGCGCGGTGTATGCCTTCTTTGTGGCGGTGTTTGTCTACAAGGACATGCGCCTGAAAGACGTGCCCAAGGTGCTGTTGAACTCGGCCAACATGTCGGCCATGTTGCTGTACATCATCACCAACGCGGTGCTGTTCAGCTTCATCATGACCAACGAAAACATCCCGCAGGCGCTGGCCGACTGGATGCTGGGCAATGGCCTGGGGGTGATCACCTTTTTGCTGGCGGTGAACGTGATTCTGCTGCTTGCGGGCAACTTCATGGAGCCATCTTCCATTGTGCTGATCTTCGCCCCCATTTTGTTCCCGGTGGCGATGAAGCTGGGCATAGACCCGGTGCACTTCGGCATCATCATGGTGGTGAACATGGAAGTGGGCATGTGCCACCCACCCGTGGGCTTAAACCTGTACGTGGCCTCCGGCATTACCAAGATGGGCATTACCGAGCTGACGGTGGCGGTGTGGCCGTGGCTGCTGTCCATGCTGGGCTTCTTGATGGTGGTAACCTACTGGCCGGGCCTGTCCACCTGGTTCCCACGGTTCTTGGGCATGATGTAAGGTGACGCAGCAGCACATGTCCCGAGTGCGTTGGGCGTTCGGGGCGTGTTGGTGTGCCACTTGGGTCCTGCCGGCAGGCATATTCAGGTGCCAAGTACTTTCCGGAGTTCCCCATGAAACTTGACGATATGAAGATTTCCACCCGGCTGGTGTTGGGGTTTGGGACCTTGGGCTTGCTGATTGCCTTTATGGGCGTGGTAGCGCAGGTCAAGGTGGCCGTCATGAACGACTTGTTCGGCCAGGTGATCACCGACGGAATTCCGAAGGTCGTGGCCATCAACGATGTCAAAAGCGATGTCACCTTGATCGCCGATGCGCTGCGCAACATGATCATCATGACCGACACGGTCGAGATCAACAAAGAGGCCGCCCGCATTGAGATCTCTCGCAAACGTATTGGCGAGCGACTGAAGGGGCTGGGCGAGAAAATCACCACGCCCGAGGGCAAAGCGGTGCTGGTCACGGTCACCAACACGCGCAGCAAGTACGACCCGCTGGAGGCCGAGACCATGACCCTGGCCGCCGGCGGCCAGACTTTCGAGGCTAAAGCCATGCTGCTGGACAAGGTTCGCCCGGCTCAGAAAGACTACTTCGATGCATTGGATGGGCTGTTGAAATACCAGGATGCGCTGCTGGACCAGTCGACCAGCGACACGCAGGCTGCGGCGAGCAGCATGAAGCTGGTGATTGGCACCACGGTGGGCATTGCGTTGGTGGTGGGCGTGCTGATGGCGCTGTGGATCATTCGCTCCATCACCCAGCCCATCAACCAGGCCGTGCGCATCTCCCGCGCCGTCGCTGCTGGCGACCTTAGCCTGCAGTTCGAGACCCACGGCAAGAATGAAATCGCGCAACTGCTGCAGGCCCTCAAAGACATGCAAAGTGGCCTGGTGCTGGTGGTCCACAAGGTGCGCCAGGGGTCTGAAAGTGTGTCAGAGGCGAGCTCCGAAATTGCGCAGGGCAACCACGATTTGTCGGCGCGCACCGAAAGTCAGGCCAGCGCCCTGGAAGAGACCTCTGCCAGCATGGAGGAACTCAACTCCAACGTGAAACAGAACGCCGACAGCGCCCGCCAAGCCAACCAACTGGCGATGAACGCGTCCACGGTCGCGGTCAAAGGCGGTCAGGTGGTGTCCCAGGTCGTGGAGACCATGAAGGGCATCAATGACGCATCCAAGAAAATCTCGGACATCATCAGCGTGATCGACGGCATTGCGTTTCAAACCAATATTTTGGCGCTGAACGCCGCCGTAGAAGCCGCCCGCGCAGGCGAGCAGGGCCGTGGCTTTGCCGTGGTGGCCAGCGAGGTGCGCAGCCTCGCCGGGCGCTCCGCTGATGCCGCCAAGGAGATCAAATCCCTGATCAACGCCAGCGTGGAGCGCGTGGAGCAAGGCAGCGCCTTGGTCGATGAGGCCGGCGCAACCATGACCCAGGTGGTGGACTCCATCAAGCGGGTGACCGACATCATGGGCGAAATCAGCGCCGCCAGCAGCGAGCAAAGCGCTGGCGTCTCCCAAATTGACGAGGCCATCCATCACATGGACGAGGTGACCCAGCAAAACGCGGCGCTGGTGGAGCAAATGGCGGCCTCGGCCAGCAGCCTTCAGGAGCAAGCCCAGGATTTGGTCAAGGTGGTGGCCGTGTTCCAGTTGGGCGGCCAAGATACCGGTGTGACAAGGGTTCAACGCCAATTGCGTTGACCGTGGCGGCCACCCAGGTCTGGCAGATCGACATGCGCAACGAGGCGGATGAGCTGACCGGCGTATCCCGCATCACCATGGCGGTGATGGAACCCCGTTAGCACAGGTCCGGAGCTGGATGCGGCTGCAGTTTCAGTTCAAGCAACAACTTGGACATGGTCATCGGTTTTGCGAAGTAATAGCCTTGGCCCTCCGTGCATCCCAACTGTTGTAGCAGCGTGGCCTGCTCCTGCCGCTCAATGCCTTCAACCGTGATCGACAAGTGCATGGCCCGGCTGAGCGCAACAATGGCCTCAATGACGGCCCGCTGGCTTTGGTGATCTGGCAGGTCAACAATGAATGCACGGTCAATCTTGATGCGATCAATCGGCAAGTCACGCAAGACGCTCAGCGATGAATAGCCGGTGCCGAAGTCATCAATACTGATGGCAACCCCCAAGGCCTTGATGGCGTTCAGAATGGACAGCGATTGGGCCATCGGTTGCAAGGTACTTTCGGTTATTTCCAACTCCAACGCGCTGGCCGGGAACCCGGTTTCCTGCAGCACGGTGGCCACTGTCGTTACAAAATCGGTGCAAAGAAACTGGCGCACCGACACATTCACGGAGACATGAAAAATCTGGTCCGTGCTGCCATTTCGAACGACGTTCAACATGTCGGAACATGCCCGACGCAACACCCAGTGTCCCAGTTGATCGATGAGGTCGCTTTGTTCCGCGATCCCAATGAAGTGGGCCGGCGACTGCATGTCGCGTTCGCTGTGTGGCCAGCGTATCAGGGCCTCAACACCCACAATTTCCCTTGTACTCAGGTTGACCCGAGGTTGGTAGTAGACCTGCAGACCGTCTTCCTTGAGCGCTCGGCGCAGCCCCTGCTCCACATCCATACGGTCGCTCGCAAGCACCGACATCTCCTTCGAATAAAAATGGTACCGGTTGCGCCCCTCCGTTTTGGCAGCATACATGGCCATGTCTGCAGCACGCATCAGTTGCTCTCCATCCGCACCATGGTCCGGAAAAACAGCAATGCCCAGGCTCCCGGTGACGGTCAGCAGCTGACCCGCCGCCTGAATCGGCAAACGCAATTGGTCCAGAACTTTTTCGGCCAACTGCGCCGCGTAGTCAGGGCTGGTGCTGCCGGCAAGAATGACGAATTCGTCACCACCCAGCCGAGCAATGCTATCGCTGGCACGCAGCAGGCATTTCAACCGCTCACTCACGGCGCGCAACAACTCGTCACCGGCCGCGTGCCCCAGCGTATCGTTGATCAATTTGAATCCATCCAAGTCGAGAAACAGAAGCAAGCAACGCTGCTCATTGCGGGTTGCCACATCAATGGCGGTCTTCAGTCGATCATCAAACAACAAACGGTTGGGCAGCCCGGTCAAAGGATCATGGTGCGCCAGATGCCGGAGCTTTTGTTGCGCATCGTACAAGGCCGTTACATCGGATAACGTACTCACGTAATGGATTGGCTGACCCGCAACATCGCGCACCACACTAATGCTCTGCCACGCAGGAAACGGATCTCCAGCCTTGCGGTAGCAATGCACTTCGCCTTGCCAAAACCCTTCAGCCTGTGGCTCCAGGGCTGCGGCATAGCGCTCCGAACCAGGACTGATACGCAGCAAAAGGTCCAGGCTAAGACCCTTCACTTCGGCCTCTAAGAAGCCAGTAATTCGTGAAAATGCGGCGTTGACACTGATGATGTGCTGTGCGGCATCCGTGATCACGATGGCCTCCGCTGTGGCATTGAAAACCACGCTGGATTGGCGTGCCTGCTCATGGTCACTGTGCCGCTGTGTCACGTTGTGCATCACGCCAACGACCCGGCGATCCACATTTTTCCCCGCATAGGCTTTGGCGTGGGCTTCAACATAGGTGGGGGTTGCGCCCCCTGCGACCGTTCGAAACTCAACGCCCGTGGTTGCACCGATTTGCGCTGGGTTCAGTGCCGCGTGTACGCGACCCCGGTCAGCGACCTCTATTCGATCAATAAACTTTTCCCAGGGCTCATCCAACTGCGCGGGCTGATTGCCAAACAGCTCACCCAGGTAGGCGTCCCCAACCAGGCGATTCACACTTGGGCACCATTCAAGTACCCCCAGCGCACCCGCGTCCAGGGCCAGTCGCAAGCGCTCTTCACTGCGCACGACCGTCAACTCAGCTTCACGGCGGGCCAGGGCCATCTGGATAGTGGCGTGCAGTTCCCGGCCATCACAGGGCTTCACCAGGTAACCATAGGGGCAACTGTCCAGCGCACGGCGCAGGGTATCGTCCTCGGCATAGGCGGTCAGAAAGATGACCGGAATCTGATGACGGGTGCGAATCTCTCGGGCCGCCTCAATGCCGTCCATTTTTCCTTCCAGGTGGATGTCCATCAACACCAGGTCGGTATTTTGGCCTGCAATTTGGTGCAACGCGTCCTCACCACTGGCGACCACCGAACCGACCCGGTAACCAAAACCCTGCAACTGTCGTTTCAAGTCGAAAGCCACGATGCGCTCGTCTTCAACCAACATCAGGTTGACCGGCGTATTTGCGTTCATACAAACTCCTTTGCAACAAAGGTATTCGGAAAACGGATGACAAAGCGCGTTCCACCCTGGCGCTCAATGACCAAGCTGCCGTGCAACTGGTCGACAAACAACGGCACCAGTTGAAGCCCCAGGGAGGATAGGGACGCCAATTCAAACGTTGCAGGCAATCCGACTCCATCATCGGCAACCTGCAAACTGATATCACCCTCACTGGATACGCCAAGTTGAACAATGACTTCGCCTTGGCGCTCCTGCGGAAAGGCATGCTTGAACGCATTGGTCACCAATTCGTTCACCAGCAAACCACTGGGGATGGTGCGTTCCAGATCGAGTTGCACCGCCTGCGGTGGCAGATCCAAGTGCAGTGCAATGCGTCCACCCGAAGCGCGGTAGGTGGCGCGGATGGACTGCAACAGCCGGTCCAGATAGTCGCGCAAATCCAGCTTGGAGAAATCCTTGTGTTCGTACAAAAGTTGGTGTGTGAGCGCCATGGCTTTCACGCGTGCGCAACTCTCCAACAAGATGGTGCGCAAGCGCGGGTCGGCAACGTGTTCCGCCTGCAAATTGAGCAAACTGGTGATGACTTGCAAGCTGTTCTTGACCCGGTGATGTACTTCGTTGAGCAGCACGGTTTTTTCCTGCAGCGCGTCTTCCAGGCGCTGCTGCGTGCGACGCCGTTCGGATATGTCGATGATGGACGCCAGCACCAGCACCCCGGACTCCGTATCAATCGGATTCAGACCGATCTCGATGGGGAACTCACTCCCATCGGCCCGGCATCCGGACAGGTCCCGCCCAACGCCCATCGGGCGCGGCTGCGGATCGGTAAAGAAACCCATCCGAAACTGCCTGTGGTGATTGCGAAACCGTTCGGGTACCAAAATCTCGATCGACTGTCCCATCAAATGCTCACGGCCATAGTTGAACATCCGCTCGGTTTGCGCATTGACCAGAACCATGATGCCATTGTGGTCAATCATGACCATCGCACTGGGTGCCCATTCCACAACGCGGCGAAATGAATCCTCCCCCAACTGCGGCCCGCAACTTCCCACCGGAGCACCGCCCGGTGGGCGTCGAAAATCATCGTTAACCGACGACGTGTTCATAGCGAACGTCCTCCGCACCAAATTAAACCCTGCAGAGTTCTGACAGAACCCCAGGCAAGCAGGCTGCTGAAAATAGTAGCACCACCAAAAATCACCCACAGCCAACGGGGTATTTCGGCGTGCACTGAATTTTGATTCGGAATTTTGCGGTGAGTACTCAGATCCCAATAGAGTTTGATCAGAAATTGCTATGAAATTGTGAGCAACAATAGGGACCTAGGCAAGATCTGCCCGACCGTAGCCAACTCAGCCACGCGCAAAAGGACGAGATCATCCGAATGCTGTGGCCCTTGCAGCAGCAGGTGCAAGACCTCATGGCCCAAATGCGGGTTATGCAAGAACGCATCCACCAGCTCGAAGGCCGATTGGCGCTCAACAGCAAGAACTCCAGCAAGCGACGGCTTGTCCAAGCCAGCGCCGAAATCACTGCGCCCGTGCGGCAAGAACCCCAGCGGGGGCCAACCCGGTCACAGCGGCAACACCCTGCGCCAGAGTACGCGCGTGGATGAAGCCATCGAGCATCGAGCCGCTACCCACTGCGCAGTCTGTTAGCTAGAGCTGCACGCACACGCAGTAGCCGAGACCCGCCAAGTATTTGAGCTGCCTGAGTTGAGAATGCGAGTCGTGGCGCACCAGCAAATACGCTCAATCTGCACCTGTGGCGCAGAGCACCTGGGAGTCTGGCCGGTAGGCGTCAATGCTCCTGCCCAGTATGGTGCCAGCATCAAAGCCATGGCCGTGCACCTGAACCAATACCACCTGGTGCCCTTGGCACGCACGGCAGCCTTGATGCAAGACTTCTATGGTGCCAATCTGTCCCTGGCCAGCATCCAAAGCTTTGCCCAAGACGCGGCCTGTGCCCTGCGCCCCACGGTGCAGGCAATAGCGGGGGCGGTGCAAGACGCAGCCGTTGTACACGCCGATGAAACCGGCATTCGCATCACCGGCAAACTGCACTGATTGCACTGCGCCGTCACTCGCCACCTGACCTGGCTGGCTCCGCACGCTAAGCGTGGGACACAATCCTTTGAGGCACTGGGCCTGTTGCGTGGGATCAAAGGCGTGCTGGTGCACGACGGACTGATCAGCTACAAAGGGCTGGAGTGCACGCACAGCCTGTGCAACGCGCACCACATCCGTGAGCTGGTGTACGTACACGAGCAGGAGAACGAGAAGATATGGTACTGCTGGGCGCGGGAGATGATTGATCTGCTGTTGCAGGCGCTGGCAGAGGTCGATCTGGCAGGTGGCCCATTAACCCAGGCGCGCCAGGTCTGGTTTGAGGGGCAATGGAGCCAACTGCTGGAGCGCGGTGAAGAAGACAACCCGCTAAACCAACGCACAGGAACATCGCAGGATGCGGGCTCGGGCACAAGAGGCAGGCTCAAGCAATCCAAGGCGGCCAACTTGCTCAAGCGTTTGCGTGAGCTTCGTTTGGATGTGTGGCGCTTCATGCGCGAGGACGAGGTGACCCAGCAAAACGCGGCGCTGGTGGAGCAAATGGCGGCCTCGGCCAGCAGCCTTCAGGAGCAAGCCCAGGATTTGGTCAAGGTGGTGGCCGTGTTCCAGTTGGGCGGCCAAGATACCGCTGTGACAAGGGTTCAGCGCCAATTGCGTTGACCGTGGCGACCACCCAGGTCTGGCAGATCGATATGCGCAACGAGGCGGATGAGCTGACCGGCGTGTCCCGCATCACCATGGCGGTGATGGAACCCCGGTAGTGTCGGTTTTTTGATGCCAAATAGGGCTCTAGCCCTTATGGAACGTGCGCAGGCAGCTCCTATTTATATAGCAACTTCAAGCTGCTAGTCCATCAGTTTCAAGTTCAGCGCACGCTCGGCCAGCCAAACCAGGGCGATGAGCAAGGTCAGCACTGAGCCGCCCACAAACACCCCACGCAAATAGAGTGGGGTGTTGCGCAGCCAAAAGGCGACCGGCAAAAACGCGGCCACGATGGCCAGTTGCCCCGCTTCCACGCCCACATTGAAGCCGACCAGACTCAGCACCAGCGCGTTTTGCGGCAAGCCCAGATCGGCCAGCACACTGGCAAAGCCAAAGCCGTGAATCAGGCCAAACACAAAAGCGATCAGCCACCGGCGCGCTTGCACCACCGGCTTCAAGTTATTCAGTGCCGCCAGCACCACCGACAAAGCAATGGCCGACTCCACCAGCCGGGAGGGCAGCGACACCACGCCCAGCGCCGCCAACGACAGCGTGATGGAGTGCGCCACGGTGAACGATGTCACCACCCACAGCACCTCCCGCAGCGCCTCGCCAAACCGACCCACCCCACGCCAAGCCCCAGCACGGCGCACCAGCACCACCGGCAACAACAGGGACAGCAAGAACAAGATGTGGTCAAACCCAATCCAGATATGCCACACCCCTTGCACAAAGAACTGGCCAAACTGCGCCAGCAGCGAAGGCTCTTGCGCGCTGAAGCGCTGTTGGGTGGCCTCGGGGGCCATGATGGCGGAGTGGGTGATGCCATCCAGCTCCACGCGCAACAGGCCCCGGTGCAGCGCGTCCTGCTCAAACAGCAGGCGGTAATTCACACCCAACTCACCCGCGCCCAAGGGGCAGTTGCCTGCCAAACCGAGCACGGCGTAGGCGCCATCGGTGTGTTCATCAACTTGGTGCTGCGTGACTTGCAGCGGGCAGACACCGCCCCGCTCCAATGTGAGCGCGCTGAGCGCCCATGCCGCAATGTCGGCGTGGCGGGCCCGTAGCTCCCCCCAAGTGATCTCACCATTGCCGTCGGCATCCAGCCCAATGGCAAAGTCAATGTCGCGCAGCGCAATATCCCACTGGCCGCTGACCTGCTGGCCGGTCACGTTGAGCACCAAATAGCTGTCGCTGGCCTTGTGCGCCAGCACCGGGCCCGCCACCGCCAGCAGCAGCCCCAAGAAGAAACTGCGCCATCTCATGGCTTGCCGCCTGCGGGCACCGATAGCGCGGAGTCCTGCGCCAGCTGGCGCATGCGGGTGTCTTCAAAGCCGCTGCGGCGCAACCAGTCGCGTACCACCTGGGCACTGGCAGGGTCTTTGGCGGCAATGGCGGCCTCCAGCAAAACGCGGGCATCCCGCGGCTCGCGCTGTACGGCGTAGTTGGCTTGTGCCAGGCGCAAGGCGCTGGTCGGGTCTTGGCGCAAGCGCAGCATGAAGCGCGCCTCCTCTGCGCGGTGGGTGGTGTCACCCCGGGCGCGGGCCGCCGCGAAGCGGTCGAGCAGCATCTTTTGGTGCTTCGCGGCATTGGGGTGTTGAAGCTGCGCCTCGGCCTCGGCCAGCCTGAGCAAGAGGCTGTCGGCCGACTCCCACGTTGACAGCAGCCGAACCACGTCGGCAGGCTGATCGGCATCGAGCAGAAAGTCGGCCCAGGCGGCCAGCAAATACACATCGTCACGGCCCAGGCCCAGGGCCTCGCGGTAATGGGCTTGCGCGGCTGTGCCCTGCCCGCGCCAGGCCGCCACCTCGCCCAGCCGGGTCAGGAGCCACAGGCGGTTGGCCGGGTCGGTGCTGCTGCGCAGGGTTTGCTGCAGGGTCTGGTAGCCCGCTGCCAGTTGCCCGCTATAGGCCTGCAGCAGCCCCATGCAGGCGCCAGCCAGCGCGTCACGCCCTAATTTCTGCAGAGCGGCGCACTCTCTTTGAGCGGCATCGTAGTCCGCTTCAACCAAAAAAATGGCACCGCGCCAGGCATGGGCGGTGGCAAAGCCGGGCTCTAGCACCAAGGCCGCGTCAAAGTCCGTCAGCGCGCCCGCAAAGTCATGCCGGTACTGGCGCAGCACAGCGCGCAAGGTCAGCAATGGCGCTGGCAAGGGGTTGGAGAAACGGGCCACAACCGCCTCAGCGTAGCCCACATACCGGGGGTCACCCCGCGCCAGCGCCAGATCAAAATAGGCCTGGCCCAACTCGGCGGCCAACGCCGCGTCGGTGGGGGCCTTGGCCAGTGCAACACGCAGGGCGGCAAGCACACGCGCAGTCTTGTCGTCCGCCCGAATGGGGAGCTTTTCCAGCACTTGCGTGTCTGCGCTGGGGGTGTGGGGGGCTGCCCCTGCGTTCGACAGCAAAGCCAGTGCCATCGCAATACTAGGGAAAACCCGTGCCCGCAATATACCTGTCAACCCATTGGTGTTCATGGCTGTTGTATCCTGCACTGCCGACCATTTTGTTGGCAGTAAATTAGTTAATCATCGGAGTCTACCCATGAACAAGTTTTTGTCCGTTTTAATGGTTGCAGCCTTGGCTTGCGTTTCTTTTGGCGCGATGGCAGGTTCGCATGGCGGTGCGATGAAGGATGACAAGAAGATGGAAGAGTGCAAGAAGATGGACCCGGCCAAAGCCGACGAAAAAATGAAGGCTGAGTGCAAGAAGATGATGGAAGCCAAGAAGTAATTCTGCGCATCCGCACTCTGCAGGCGGGCCTTTGGACCCGCTTTTTTTGTACTCTCGCCGGCCCGCCGGGCTGGTTTAATTTATAAGCCAAATAGGGCTCTAGCCCTTATGGAACGTGCGCAGGCAGCTACTATTTATATAGTATACGTAGGCTGCCGGCAGTCTACTCCGGCTGCGCTTGCGCCATCTTTTGGCTCTTCCAGTACACGTCGTCGCCCGCCGTGCCGTCCGTGCGGTGGCGGTTCAGCACGCGGGACAGCACAAACATCAGGTCAGACAGGCGGTTCAGGTACTGGCGCGGCGTGTCTTTCAGGGCTTCTTCATTGCCCAGCGCCACCACGGCGCGCTCGGCACGCCGGGCGACAGTACGGCAGACATGCGCCAATGAAGCAGCGCGGGTGCCTGCAGGCAGAATGAATTCCTGCAGGCGCGGCAGTGCCTCGTTGTGCGCGTCCAGCGCCTCGTCCAGCGCCAGCACGGCATCGGCCTTCAGCAACTCGTAACCGGGGATCGACAGCTCGCCGCCCAGGTTGAACAACTGGTGCTGAATTTCTACCAGCAGGGTGCGCACGCTCTCGGGCATGTCTTCACACAGCAGCACTCCCACGTGGGAGTTGAGTTCATCCACCTCGCCCATGGCGTGCACGCGCAGGCTGTTTTTGGACACCCGCGTGTTGTCCCCCAGGCCGGTGGTGCCGTTGTCCCCGGTGCGGGTAGCGATTTGTGAGAGGCGATTTCCCATACTGCAATCCTTGGATCAAAATGCGATTATTCCCCAGCGCGCAATATGCCTGCTGGCCCATGCTCAATTTTGGAAGTCTGCCATGAACGCACCGGCCTCGCCCAGCCACCTGTTACCCCAAGTTCTCCAGCGCGAGCTACCAGCGGCAATGCTGGACGCCCTGCAAGCGCGCTTCGGCGCGCAACTGTCTTGCGCCATGGTGGTGCGCGAACAGCATGGGCGTGACGAATCTGCATTCACCGTGCCGCCCCCCGCGGCCGTGGTGTTTGCCCAGAGTACGCAAGATGTAGCCGATGCCGTGGCGCTGGCGGCCCAATTCAAGGTGCCGGTCATCCCCTTTGGCGTGGGCTCCTCGCTGGAAGGCCACCTGCTGGCAGTGCAAGGCGGCATCAGCCTGGATGTCAGCCGGATGAACCAGGTGCTGTCGATCAACGCCGAAGACTTGACGGTGACGGTGCAGCCGGGCGTCACCCGCACCCAGCTCAACGCCGAGATCAAGTCCACCGGCCTGTTTTTCCCGATCGACCCCGGTGCCGACGCCTCCATTGGTGGCATGGCCGCCACCCGTGCCAGCGGCACCAACGCCGTGCGCTACGGCACCATGCGCGAAAACGTGTTGGCGCTGGAGGTGGTCACGGCCCAGGGCGAGGTCATCCGCACCGGCACCCGGGCCAAGAAATCGTCCGCTGGCTACGACCTGACCCGTTTGATGGTCGGCAGCGAGGGCACGCTGGGCGTCATCACCGAGGTCACCGTCAAGCTCTACCCGCTGCCCGAAGCGGTGATGGCCGCCACCTGCTCGTTCAACAGCCTGGCGGACGCGGTGAACACCACCATCCAGATCATCCAGATGGGGGTGCCGATTGCGCGCTGCGAATTGCTGGACGCCACGACCGTAAAAGTCGTCAACCAGCACTCCAAACTGGGCCTGCCCGAGAACGCCATGCTGCTGATGGAGTTCCACGGCTCACCCGCCGGTGTCAACGAGCAGGTCGAGCTGGTGCAGGCGATTGCCGCAGAACATGACGGACAGGCCTTCGAGTGGGCCAATACGCCCGAAGAACGCACCAAGCTGTGGACTGCGCGCCACAACGCCTACTTTGCCGGTGTGCAGTCACGCCCGGGCTGCAGGGCCATCACCACCGACACCTGCGTGCCGATCTCCAGCCTGGCCGATGCGCTGCTGGACTCGGTGACCGAAGCGCAGGAGGCCGGCCTGCCCTACTTCATGGTCGGCCATGTGGGCGACGGCAACTTCCACATGGGCTACCTGATCGACCCCGACAAACCGGAGGAGCGCGTGTTGGCCGAAAAGCTCAACACCCAGTTGGTCCACCGCGCCCTGAAGCTGGGTGGCACCTGCACCGGTGAACATGGCGTGGGCCTGCACAAGATGGAGTTTTTGGTGGAAGAGACCGGCGCGGGGGCCGTAAACATGATGCGCACCATCAAACGCGCGCTGGACCCGGACAATATTTTGAACCCGGGGAAGATTTTTACGCTATAGGTTTTATAGCTGCCTGCGCATACCCCATAAGGGCTACAGGCATTTTTTGCTTATAACTCCGCAATCTCCGCAATGGCGTTGGCCATGTATTCCATCTTGTTTTGCATGTCGGCGTCGGTGTCGACAAAGCGCTGCGCGATGGCATGGAACTCCGGGTGAATCTCGACCAGCACATCCACCAGGTCCGGATCGAAGTGCGTGCTGCGCTCGCTGATGATGATTTGCAGGGCCTGGTCGTGGGACATGCCGTCTTTGTAGACTTTGTTGCTGATGAGCGCATCAAACACATCCGCCAGCGCCATGATGCGCGCGGACAAGGGAATACTGTTGCCCGCCAGGCATTGCGGGTAACCACTGCCGTCCCAACGCTCATGGTGCGACAGGGTCAGGTCCTTGACCATCTCCAACATGGGTGATGTTTTGCCCAGCGTCTTTTCGGCCCGCACGATAGCCTCATAGCCTTGGGTGGTGTGGGTGCGCATGATGGCCACTTCGTGCGGCGCGAGTCGACCGGGCTTGAGCAAAATGCGGTCCGGAACGCCCACCGAACCCAAGTCGTACAGGGGGACGCAACTGCACAACATGTCAATGTAGCCGGGTGTTAACACTGCCTCGTACGCGGGGTGGCTGCGCAGCTTCTGGGCCAAGGCGCGCACATAGTGCTGCATCCGCAGCAGGTGGCTCTCGGTATCGGACTCGCGCAGCTCGGCCAGCGTGGCCACTGCCAGCAACACCACCTGTTGCGCATGCAGCGCATCGACCTCAGGCGGGATGGCGGGGAATAGTTCAGAGTTCATGCGGGTTCTCCAGAGGACACCAATAAGGGGGCCCGGTATATCCAGACCATTTTGCCACCAGTTGCACGGTAGGTGGCAGCGGGCGTCAGCCCGACGGCTTCAAATTCCAGGCTCACCAGCCACGCACCGGGGCGCAGCTGGTGGGCAGCTTTTTCAACAGCGCGGGGCATGCTCTCGGGGCGCTGAAACAGGTACACCATGTCAAAGCCGGACCAGTCCGCTTTCCAGATATCGCCCCGGCGCACCTGCGCCCACGGGCAGCGCAAGGCGCACAGCCAGCGCAAAGGCCAGCTCCACTCTAGGCCGTGCAATTGCGCTAGCGGGTAGGCTTGGTGCAAGGCATCCAATCCGTGACCGAGCCCGCAACCGGCGTCCAGCACACAGGCCCCGTCGACCAGCGGTGCGTGCAACGGGAGTTCTGCCAAGGCACCTTGCGGTGTGGGGAACAGCGGAGCGTCGCGCCAGGCATTGATCGGGTAGACCAGCAGCAGCAAGGCCAAGGGCAGCAACCAAGCCCAGGCTGGCAGAGTATTGCCCCCCAGACCGGGGAATGAGAGCGCCAGCGACAGCGGGAAGCCCCCCGCAATCAGCACCCGACGCCACCAGGTGCCGCCCCACAAAGACAGCACCACACCCAAGGCACAGGCAGCGCCCAGTGCCACACCCACACTGCTGTCCACCGCGCCCAACAGCCCACTGAACAGGCCCCACGCCAACGCCCAGGCCAGTATCGCGGGCATGGGCCAAGGCCAGTGCCAGGGCAGCAAGCGGCGCAGGGAGTGGCGGGCAATCGCGTCGGGTAGCGGCACGGGAAAGGCAGGTACGGGTTTGGTTGGGGAGCTTGTTGGAGTGCTTGGGGTTAGCGCCAGAAGCTCATCGACTGGTGCCCGGCGACAGGCGCTCGATCAGTCCATTGAGCTCGTCTAGCGAGGCAAACTGGATCACCACTTCGCCCATTTCTTCCATGCGGCCATTGCGCTTGACGCGCTTTTTAACTTGCACCTCGACTTGCGCCATCAAGAGGTCAGACAGCTCTTCTTCGACCCGCTTCAGGTCGCGCGACTTCTCTTTTTTGGGTTTGACGCTGGTCAGCGTGAACTCAGCACTCAGCTTTTTAACCAGGCTCTCGGCCTCGCGCACCGACATTTTTTTGCCCGCGATTTGGGACGCTGCACTGATTTGCGTTGCGCGGTCCAGTGCCAGCAGAGCACGGGCGTGGCCCATGTCAAGGTCACCCGCCATCAGCATGGTTTGCACCGGGTCGGCCAAATTCAGCAGGCGCAAGAGGTTGCTGGCGGCGCTGCGCGAACGGCCCACGGCCTGCGCAGCGGTTTCGTGGGTCAGGCCAAACTCCTTGATCAGGCGCTGCAGGCCTTGCGCTTCTTCCAGCGGATTGAGGTCTTCGCGCTGGATGTTCTCGATCAGCGCCATGGCGGCAGCGGCCTCGTTGGGCACGTCGCGCACCAGCACCGGCACACTGTCCAGCCCGGCGATCTTGGCCGCCCGGAAGCGCCGCTCGCCGGCGATGATTTCGTACTTGCCCTGGTTGACGCCTTCGGTCAGTTGGCGTACCAGGATGGGCTGCATGATGCCCTGCATCTTGATGCTCTCGGCCAGCTCGTACAGCGCGCCTTCGTCCATACGGGTGCGCGGCTGGTACTGCCCGGCCACCAGATCCGTGAGCAGCAGGTTGCTGGGTTTGCCGGTATCGGCCTGGAGTGCAAGCTCTGGCACCTTCTTGCCCAACAGCGCTTCCAATCCCATGCCTAAGCCTTTGGGTTTCTTGGTGACCATGGTTATTGTTCCTTCTTGTTTTGGTTTTGTAAATTCTTCAAAATCTCGCATCCTTCGGGCCAGTCGCCCAAGCCCGATTCCGCATTGATGTGGCCCACCGCACCGCAGTCCACAAACCTGGAACCCCAAGCCATGGCAAACGCTTGGGCACGCTCCAGGCTGCAATAGGGATCGTTGTGGCTGCCCAATAGAACACTTTCGAAGGGAAGGCATTGCACTGGCACGGGTGCCCAACTGGTGAGCACCGGGCGCAACTCTTCGCGCTCGGAGTCGCCCGGTGCGACCAGAAAGGCGGCCTCGACCAAGTGGGTGTTGCGCGAATGGGAAGCCCAGGCCGCTACCAACAGACAACCCAGGCTATGCGCCACCAGCACACACGGGCCACCCTGCGCCTGCGCATGGTCCAGTAGCACCTCTTCCAGCCGGGCAATCCAGTCACCGCGCAGGGGGCGCATCCAGTCGTGCTGCTCCACCCGCACCATACCGTACAGTGCTTCCCAACGGCTTTGCCAGTGCGCCGGGCCTGAGTTTTGCCAGCCAGGCAGGATCAAAAATGAAGACGGGCTCACCTTACATCGCCCGAATGCGGTCGACCATTTCCTGCGCAAAGGTCACAAACGCCTGCGCTCCTTTGGAAGCCGGATCGAACACCACGCCGGGCAGCCCATAGCTGGGCGCCTCCGCCAAGCGCACATTGCGCGGAATAACGGTGTTGAACACCTTGTCGGCAAAGTGCGCCTTGAGCTGGTCACTTACCTGCTGCTGCAGGGTGATGCGCGGGTCGAACATCACCCGCAGCAAGCCGATGATTTGCAGGTCGTCATTCAGGTTGGCTTTGACCTGCTTGATGGTGTTGACCAGATCGGTCAACCCTTCCAACGCAAAGTACTCGCACTGCATGGGCACGATCACACCATGGGCACAGCAAAGGCCATTCAGGGTGAGCATGGACAGGCTTGGCGGACAATCGATCAGCACAAAGTCGTACTCGGCACTCACTTGGGCCAGCGCTTGCTTGAGGCGCATCTCGCGCCGCTCCACCCCCACCAACTCAATCTCAGCCCCAGCGAGCTCCCGATTGGCACCAAGGATGTCGTAGCCGCAACCGCCCTCTTTCAGCTTTTCGCTGGTGGTGCGCGCCTCGGCAATGGACGCGGATTCCAGCAGCACATCGTAAATCGTGAGCTCCAGTTTGCGCTTGTCCACGCCAGAACCCATGGTGGCATTGCCCTGCGGATCCAGGTCAATCATCAACACCCGCTGCCCGACCTTGGCCAAGCCCGCCGCAAGATTGACCGTGGTGGTGGTCTTGCCAACGCCACCTTTTTGATTGGCAACACAAAATATTTTGGCCATGAGATGCTTCTTACCCAAGATGAAACTAAAAGAAATGAGGTCAGTGTTTCACGTGAAACACAAAGAACAAACCGACTACCGCGACACCGCCAGCTTGATGCCGAAGCCAATTAGAAACAGGCCAGCTACTTTTTCAAGAACGCGTGAAATCGCCGGACTGGCACGCAAGCGCTCGGCCAAAAAATGCGTCAGCAAGACCGCCACCAAACCATAGACAAACGTCAGCACCGCAATGGTCACCGCCATGAACGCATAGGTCGTCAAACCCCGCTGATTCGCGGGGTCCACAAAAAGGGGGAAAAAGGCCATGTAGAACAGGATTGCTTTGGGATTCAGCAAGGTGATTGCCATCGCCTGACGCAGGTAATGATGCGGCTTGATATGCAACACCGGCGCTGCACCGGGCTTGGCCAACAGCATCTTCGCGCCCAACCACGCCAAGTAGGCTGCCCCAAACCACTGCACCGCATCAAATGCAGTGGGGTACGCCGCCAGCAGTGCCGCAACCCCCGCCACCGCCAACCACATCAGGACCTGGTCACCCAAAATCACGCCCAGGGTTGCTGCCAAGCCACCCCGGATTCGACCCTTGCTAGTGGACGTAATCAAGGCCAGATTGCCCGGGCCAGGAATCAGCAAGAAGACGATGATGGTGACAACAAATGTGCCGTAGTCGGTAACACCAAGCATGGGGAAGTTCTTTGTGGGGAAAGTCTGAGTTTACGTTACCTTGTTGGTGACGCATTTTTGTTGATGCCTGGTAGCTTTTGTGGTTTGCCCGCAATGGAGCAGGGGTAGGCACCGCCGTTCGTGCCCCCCGGCCTACGGCCTCCTCCTTGACCTCACTTTGGTGCCCACCCCTACTCCACTGCTACCACTGCTACCACTGCTACCGTTGCTACCGTTGCTACCACCGCGAATGCTGCCACTGCTATAGTCATTCGCCTCTTGGGCACCACTACTCGACGTCGGCGCCAGAGGCTAAAAATTGATTCCAAACCAACTGGGCCGCTAAATGTAAGCACGCACCAAACCCGCTGCAGTAGATGGGTGACGGGTTTTGCGTAGGTAAAGGAGGAGGCCGAAGGCCGGGGGACACGAAGCAAAACCCGTCACCCATCTACTGCAGACGCGCACTCAACGAAACAAGCAAACGAAGCAACGAAGCTTTTGCAGACTACCCCGCCGGACGCATCCAAACAATACACCGCTCCGCATCCAACCCCGGCACCACCAGTTGTTCCACGTGAAACACCGCCACGTCAGTAGGCAGTACAGCAATTTCATCCGCAGGGTGCTTACCCTTCATCCCCATCCAGACACCCGGCTCTGCCAAAGCGGCCCTGGACCAATTCGTGAAATCGACCAACGAGGCAAAGGCGCGCGAACACACCACGTCATACGGGTCGGTCAAACTCTCAACCCGCGCATGAATGCCACGCAGATTGGGCAACCGCAACGTGGCAGCCACCTGCTGGATGAATGCCGCCTTCTTGGCAACGGTATCCACGCAATGCACGGCAATGTCCGGGCAGCAAATGGCAATCACAATGCCCGGCAACCCCGCACCAGAACCCACATCCAGCAAACGCCGCCCTACCACCGGAGCGGCAGCATCCACCGGCAAAGCAGCCAACTGCTTTCGCAAGGGCGCAATCACCGCCAAACTATCCAACAAATGGTGCGTCAACATTTCTGCCGGGTCGCGTACCGCCGTCAGGTTATAGACCTTGGTCCATTTTTGAATCAAATCCAGGTAGAGCAGCAATGCCGCCACCTGACCGTCGTCCAACACCAAGCCTTCACACTGACTCACGCCCTGGCGCAGACCCGCCTCCAAAGCGTGCATTACACGACCTCCTCTGCAGCGCCCATCTCAGGCTTTCCAACAAACCCCTTGAAACCACTCTTCTTCAAGTGGATTAGCAACAAGGAAACGCTGGCGGGTGTGATGCCTGACATGCGGGACGCTTGCCCCAGGGTTTCAGGACGCAGCTTGGTCAGGCGCTGGCGCGCTTCAATGCTCAGCGCGGACACCTGCATGTAATCCAACTCCACCGGCAAACGCAGGTTCTCATAGTGCGCCGCACGTTCAACCTCGTCCTTTTGCCGATCGATGTAGCCAGAATACTTAGCCGCAATCTCTACCTGCTCCACCACCGAGCCCACAAATGCATCAGACCCGGTCAGTGTTTCACGTGAAACACCCATTGCAACCGGCAACTCCGCAACCGCATACTTACCGCCATCCAGCGACATCAGCGCGGCGTAGCCAATACCAGGCCGACGCAACAGATCAGCCAGGTTGTACTCATGCTCAATCGCTTTGCCCAGCACCCGCTCCGACTCAGCAACCGCCAGATTCTTAGGGCTCACCCAGATAGAGCGCAGCCGCTCGGTCTCGACTGCCACAGCATCCCGCTTGCGGCTGAACGCATCCCAACGGGCATCGTCCACCAAGCCCAACTTGCGCCCGGTCTCGGTCAAGCGCGCGTCGGCATTGTCCTCGCGCAACTGCAAGCGGAACTCGGCACGGCTGGTGAACATGCGGTAGGGCTCGGTGACACCCTTGGTGATCAAGTCATCCACCAACACACCCAGGTACGCCTCGTCGCGCCCCGGCACCCATGTGTCTTGCGACCAGTCTGCCGATCGCGACGCTTTGGCCCCCGACTGGAGCGCCGCATTGATACCCGCGAACATGCCCTGGGCCGCAGCCTCTTCATAACCAGTTGTGCCATTGATCTGTCCGGCAAAAAACAGGCCGCCAATCGCCTTGGTCTCAAAGGTGCTCTTGAGCTGCTGCGGATCAAAGTAGTCGTATTCAATGGCGTAGCCGGGTCTGAGAATATGCGCATTCTCCAGACCCGCCATGCTGCGAACCAATTCGTACTGGATGTCGAACGGCAAACTCGTGCTGATGCCGTTAGGGTAGTACTCGTGCGTGGTCAAGCCCTCGGGCTCCAGAAAAATCTGGTGGCTATCCTTGTCCGCAAAGCGGTTGACCTTGTCTTCCACGCTGGGGCAATAGCGCGGTCCGACGCCTTCAATCTTTCCTGTGAACATCGGGCTGCGATCGAACCCGCTGCGAATGATGTCGTGCGTGCGCTCATTGGTGTGGGTGATCCAGCACGGCATTTGCTGGGGGTGCTGCTCCACCCGTCCCATAAAACTGAACACAGGCACCGCAGCACCCATGCCGCCCGGCATGCCGTCCCCCGGCTGCTCCTGGCACTTGCTGAAGTCAATGGAACGTCCGTCGATGCGTGGCGGCGTGCCGGTTTTCAAGCGCCCCTGTGGCAGCTTCAACTCTTTCAACCGGGCTGACAAGCTGACGGCAGGCGGATCGCCTGCGCGTCCGGCGGCGTAGTTATTCAAACCGACGTGGATCTTGCCATCCAGAAAAGTGCCCGCCGTCAGCACCACGGTGTGGGCACGGAATTGGATGCCCACTTGTGTGACGGCGCCCACCACCCGGTCGCCCTCCACCATCAGGTCGTCCACCGCTTGCTGGAACAGCCACAAGTTGGGCTGGTTTTCCAGCATGCGCCGAATCGCGGCCTTGTACAGCACGCGGTCGGCTTGCGCGCGAGTGGCACGCACGGCCGGGCCCTTGCTGGAGTTGAGAATGCGGAACTGGATGCCACCCTCGTCCGTGGCCAGCGCCATGGCGCCACCCATTGCGTCGACCTCCTTGACCAGGTGGCCCTTGCCAATGCCCCCGATCGAGGGGTTGCAGCTCATCTGCCCCAGGGTCTCTATGTTGTGGGTAAGCAGCAGGGTTTTACACCCCATGCGGGCGGCAGCCAGTGCCGCCTCGGTTCCGGCATGACCGCCGCCGACGACGATGACGTCAAAATTCTGTGGGTAAAGCATGGGGCCATTTTACCGGGCGGCCCCAAAATTCACAGCAGGGTCTGCGCCACCATTGCAGCCACGGCGCTCGACATGTTGCGGGGCTGCAGCTGAACCAAAGGGCTGCGCTTCGGAAAGACCCGAAACAACTCGTCGGCAAAGGCCTGGCCGATCACATCAACCCCCGCAAAATCCAACTCCACCGTATCGAAGGATTCAAGCCGCGCCGCAATGCGTTTGGCCTGTCCGCGCGACTCCAGTTTTTCGCCATCGGCATGCGCCAGCCGCATGGCCACCTCGGTCCGGGAAAAGCTCAAGTCATCCGCGCCCTTGGAATGGGCCGTAAAAACCTCTTCCAGCGTGCGCGGCGAATTGAGCGCCAGGGACATAAAGATCGAGCTGCCAGGGGCCTGCGCCGGACTGGCCTTGAGCCAGCCGCCACGCGACCAATCGTTGCGCTGGTAGGTCAGGCCGTTGGCATACAGGTCAAACACTTCAAACAAGCGCGAGGTAAAAAACAAACCACGCCCGGTGTGGCAATCGGGTTGCGTGGTGAGCTTTCCCTTGCTCAGCTCCAGCAGCGCCAACTGGGGGCTGTCAATATGAAAGGCAGTGCGAATACGCTCCAACACACCGCAACCATCGTCGCGCATCAGCAGGTGCAAGTGGGTTTTGTTTTGCCGCATGGATACCGAAACCCGCGTGCCGCCACTGTGGTCCACCGCGTTGTTCAGCAGCTCAGTGAATGCATAGTGGGCCAGGCGGGTCACATTGGGGGACAGGGAAAAGCAGGGGGCAAAATCGCGCTCCCATGGGGTTTGCTCGTCCAGCCCCGCCAGAGCATAGCTGCGACTGACATCGCGCCACACCCCGGGGCGATAAGTCGGCCGCGACGTGCCCTCGCGCACCAACCAGCCTTCGTCGATCAGTAGCCGCAGCCACTTGCCCATGGTGGAGTGACTCACTCCGTGTTGCTGCGCCAACGCAGCGCACAAGCCCTGCGGGTTGGCCACCGCCGCGGACGTAATGCCGGACTTCAAAACCTTTACCTGAACTTTTGCCATTCATCACTCCAAATCAAGCACGCCGCTACGACAACCCCAAGTGTGCCATGCCGCCACAATCAGGCCTGGCTGCCCACCGCCTCCAACGCACCCAACGACACAATATGAATGCGGCCATAACCCACGGTCAGCACACCCGCGCGCACCAACAGCCGCAACTCCTTGGACAGGGTTTGGCGCGTCATGCCCAGCATCATCGCCAGCGCCTCCTGTGACACCGCCACGCTGCCACGCGCATGCGCCGCCATGGTGGCGTCGCCCCGGGCCAAGGCCAATAAGCGCCGCGCAATGCGGGTACGGGTCGAGCGCAGCATGGCGTCCTCCACCAGACCGTACAGGGCGCGTATGCGCACCGACATCAGCCCGGCCATGCCGCTTGCAAACGCAGTGCGGCGCATCAGGCGGCTGAACGCCAACGGGTCAATGAACAGGACTTCGGAAGCTTCCACAGCGGTGACATCGTGGGGCCGTGGCATGCCATCAAAATGCGAAGTCTCGCCAAACCAGATGCCCGCCTCCAGCACTGACAAAATCCCCTCCCGGCCATCTTCACCCAGCGTGGAGACTTTCAGCGCGCCCGAGAGCACGGCAAAAAAACCGCCGCCGGTGTCGCCCTTTCGGAACAGCATCTCGCCCGGGCGCAACTGCCCTACGACCGACACGGCCAGCATGGCCTTTCGCTCGCTCAGCGGTAGCGACCCGAACCACGGGTTACACGACATCAGATCCAGCAATTCACTTTTCGAGTACGGCATCCATTTATCCCGGGTAGTTACCCTTAAATGTATATTTTTTGACAGTTGTCAGTCAAACTTCGGGTTAACGTGCCAAGCTGAAATGCTTAGTCTGCTCCATCCATAAGGCCCCCATGACCGCTATGCCCTTGCACTCCGTCACTTCTATTGACGTCACCCGCGACATGCTGGAGGCCACGCTCAAGCTGCAGCGCGCCGCCTACTTTGCCCACCCCTACCCCAGCTTCACTGAGCGCAAAGCCGACCTGCTCCAGCTCAAAGCATTTATTCGGGAGAACCGCGACGCCATCGCCGATGCCATCAGCGCCGACTACGGCAACCGCTCACGGCACGAAACCCTGTTTGCCGAAATCTTCAGCGTGGTGGACGGCATCGACCACACCATCAAGCATTTGAAATCCTGGATGAAGCCGCAGCGCAGGGGCGTCGATTGGCGCAACTTCTTTGGTGCAAAAAACCGCGTCATCCCCCAGCCGCTGGGCATCGTGGGTGCCATCGTGCCCTGGAACTTCCCCATCAATCTCAGTTTTAGCGGACTCACTGCCACCTTCGCAGCGGGCAACCGCTCCATGGTCAAGATGTCCGAAAACTCGCGCCACCTGGCCAAGCTGCTCATCGCGCTGAGCCCGCAATACTTCCCCAAGGCCAAGCTCGCGTTTTTTGACGAAACCGGGGACGTTGGCATTGCATTCTCACAGCTCAAGTTTGACCACCTGCTGTTCACCGGCTCGGGCCAAACCGGCCGCGCCGTCATGGCCGCTGCCGCGCAAAACCTGTGCCCCGTCACGCTGGAGCTCGGCGGTAAATCACCGGCCATCATTTGCGACGACTTCCCGCTGCGCAAAGCAGCTGAGCGCCTGCTGTTCGTCAAGTGCTTCAATGCCGGTCAGATTTGCACCACCGTGGACTATGTTTACGTGCCCAAGACCAAGATTGAGGAATTTGTGGCGCTGTCCAAAGAGATTGTGGCCAGCCGCTACCCCACGCTCGACACCCCCGACTTCACCTCCATGATTGACGAGCGCTCGTTCAACCGCGTGGTCACGGCCATGGAAGAGGCGCGCGCGCGCGGCGCCACCCTGGTTCAACTGATTCCCGGCAAAGCCTGGGACGCCAGCACCCACAAAATCGCCCCGCATTTGGTGCTGAACGCCCCCGACGACTGCACCTTGCGCACCCGCGAGATTTTCGGTCCCGTTCTGCCGGTCGTTGGCTACGAGTCGATTGAAGACCCGGTTCACGCCATCAACGCCCGCCCACGACCACTGGCGCTGTACCCCTTCAGCAACGACAAAGCGCTGGTACACACCTTGTTGCACCGCGTCATGTCGGGCGGTGTGAGCGTGAATGACGGCCTGTTCCACGTCGGCCAGCACGACCTGCCCTTTGGCGGTGTCGGTGACAGCGGCATGGGCCACTACCACGGCTACGAGGGCTTTGTGACCTTCTCCAAAATGCGCCCGGTGTTCTACCAAGCCGGCTTCAGCGCGGTGAAGTTCTTGTGGCCGCCCTACGGCAAGTTCGCCACCAAATACCTCGATTTCCTCACCAAGTAATTGGCAGGGGCGCAAGCCGCCCTTCACGCACCAAAGGTTTCAAAATGAGTTTGCAGGAATTTGACTATGTCGTCGTCGGTGGCGGCGCATCGGGTTGCGCGGTGGCGGGGCGTCTCAGCGAAGACCCCAATGTGTCGGTGTGCCTGCTGGAAGCTGGGGGCAGCGACAACACCGTGTTTGTGCGCGCGCCGCTGGGCTTTGCCGCCACACCGCACCTGAAGCTCAACACCTGGGGCTACAACACCGTGCCACAAGCCGGATTCACCAATGGCCGCCAGGGCTACCAGCCGCGCGGCAAGGTCATGGGCGGATCGTCGTCGGTCAACGCCATGGTCTACACCCGCGGCAACCCCAAAGACTACGACCGCTGGGCCGAGCACAACCCCGGCTGGAGTTACCAGGATGTGCTGCCCCTGTTCAAACGCTCCGAAAACAACGAATGTTTTGGTGCCACCGAATACCGCGGCATCAATGGACCGCTGAACGTGACCTACCTGCGCAGCCCCAGCCCGCTCAACGAAGCATTCATCCAGGCCTGCGGCGAACAAGGAATCCCGCGCAACCCAGACTACAACGCAGCCCGCCAATTTGGCGTGTCGCCGGCGCAGGTCACGCAAAAAGCGGGTGAGCGCTGGAATGCCGCGCGTGCCTACATCGACCCACGCCGCAGCCAACCCAACCTGACCGTCATCACCGGCGCCCACACCAGCCGCGTGCTGCTGGACGGCAAGCGCGCGACCGGCGTGGAATACCTGCAAGGCGGCCAAACCCTGCAAGTCAAGGCCAAGCGCGAAGTGATTTTGAGCGGCGGCTCCTACGGCTCACCCCAACTGCTGATGCTCTCCGGCATTGGCCCGGCGGCACATTTGCAGCAGCATGGCATTGCGGTGCAGCACGAACTGCCTGGCGTCGGACAGAACCTGCAAGACCACATCACCACGGTGCTGATCTACCGCACATCCCGCTGGCAGGACACCATTGGCACATCGCTGCGCGGCGCGTGGGCCTTGCTCATGTCCATCTTTGAGTGGCGCAGCAAACGCACCGGCTGGATCACCACCAACGTGGCCGAGACGCAGGGCTTCATCTCGACCGAGGGCAACCCCGACTACCCCAACATCCAGCTGGCGTTTTGCACCAGCATCATTGATGACCACACCCGCAAACCCCACATGGGCCACGGCTACACGCTGCACGTCACGCTGATGCGGCCCAAGAGCCGTGGCACGGTCAAACTGGCCAGCGCCAACCCCACTGACGCGCCCCTCATCGACCCGGCCTACTTCAGCCACCCCGATGACATGACCGACCTGATCAAAGGCACGCAGATGGGCTTTGACATCATGGAGTCCAAGGGGCTTGCGCCCTACCGCGGCAAGATGCTGTATCCGCTGAAGCGCAACAACGTGGCACAGATTGAAGCGTTTTTGCGCAAAAACTCCGACACCGAATACCACCCGGTCAGCACCTGCAAGATGGGCCCGGCCAGCGACCCTTTTGCCGTAGTGGACGCCACGCTCAGGGTGCACGGCATGGCCAACCTGCGCGTGGTGGACGCGTCCATCATGCCCAACCTGATCACCGGCAACACCAATGCACCAAGCATGATGATTGGCGAGAAGGCCGCCGATTTGATTCGCACGGGGGCTTAGCAGGCCAGTCCCGGGCGATTACGACAACGGAAAAATGCTACGTTTTTTATAGCTGCCTGCGCATATCCCACGGGGGCTACAGGCCTAAATGGCATATAAACCCCGTCACAAAGCCCGCTGCCGTGATGCCAGCAGCGCGCCCACCCACAGCGCAACTGCCGAAAACACCAGGCCACGCGACAGTCCGCCCGGCCCATCGGCGATCCAGCCGACGATGGTGGGGCCGACAATCTGCCCGGCGGCAAACACGATGGTGAAAGCGCTGATGCCCGCGCCCCACGCGGCCTGCGGCAGGTTGTGCCGCACCAGCGCCGTGGTGGACGCCACCAGCGACAAAAACACGCCCCCAAACAGCAGGCCCGAGGCCAACACCACCGGCCACGCGGTGGTCAACGCCGGCAGGATGGTGGCCAGCCCCAGCAAGGCACACAACAGCGCCAGCGCCTGCCCGCCCTTGTAGTGGTCCAGCAGGCGTGCCCAGATGCGCGAAGATGCCAGCACCGCCAGCCCCAACAAGGCATAGAACACGGTGACCGCCGACCCGCTGGCCCCTTGCTCACGTAAGAGCGCAATCACAAACGTCATGTAGCCGATGTAGCCCACACCAAACATGGCGTAGCCGGCCAGGGCAAACCCCATCGGCCGCCAGGCAAACACTGCCACCGCCGCCTGCGCGGCCGGGGTCACGGGGGCCAGGTGCGACAGCACACGGGCGGGCCAGGCCAACACGACACTCACCCCAACGCAGGCCAGGGCCAACATCCACCAGGCCCACGCCCAGCCATGGGACTGGTCACTGGCAGCCTCCAGCACGGCGGGCACCAAGAGGGCCGACAGCACAATGCCAAAGCCCGTGCCACCGTAGTACAGGCCAATCAGAAATCCACCGCGTGCGGGTTGCAACGCACCTAGGCGCGCAGCCATTAGCCCCCCGGCGATGAACACCAGCGCACTGGCCAGCCCGGCCAGCAGGCGCTGCGCCAGCAAGGGCCCGGTGGTCGTAAAAAAGCCGCTCATCCCCATAAAGACACTGGCCAGCACGGCCCCGGCCATCAACACCGGGGCGGCACCAAAGCGCTGCAACAGGCGCGGGGTGATCAGCGCGCCCAGCAAATAGCCCAGTGCGTTGACCGTGTTCATCGTGCCGGCCAGCGTGTAGGACCAGCCCAGGTCGGCGCGCATTGGCGGCAATAGCAAGCCATAGGAAAACCGGGTAATGCCCAAGGAAAGCGCCGCCCCGGTGGACAAGGCCAGCGCCAGCCACACCAGGTGCCGGGTCGACGGGTGCAAAGCAGGCGTGGCGTGGGTCATAGGGTTTGCATTTTGCAAGAACACCGGCCGCCGGGCTGTCACCCCGGTTCATACCCCCAATTTCCAGCCCGGCTTAGCTCTTGCCCATACCGATGGGTGCCGGGGCGCGCATCAATATATGCGCCACCAACCGGTCATAGGCCGGGTCGCGCTGGTACTTGCCGGTGAGCGGATCGCAGTTGGTAGCGAAAGCGGCGTCCAGCTCTTTCCAGTCGGCCTCGCCCAGTACTCCAAGCGCCGCGGGCAGAATCACCGTCTCTTCCAAGCGCATATGCTCCATGGAGAAATCAAGGTACTTTTTAGCCGCTGCGGTGAATACCGGGCGCCGCCCATGGCCCACCAGCTCCCACGCCAGCAGCAAATGCTGCAGTTCGCGCACCGCCGTCTCGCCATTGGCATGGTCCGCCTCCAAGCGGTTAATCAGGTCCACGGTCTGCGGTGCCAGACGGGCCACGCGGGGGAACAAAAGTTCGGACTCTTTGGGGTGGTGCAGGCGTGTCGGAAATTCATCGACGTAAAACAGCATCGCCCGCATCACGTCAAAGAAACCGGCAAGATCGTCCTGCGGGCCGCGCTCCACCATCAGCCCCAACGAGCGCAACATGGACGCCAGCGCGGCGTGCTCGTCACGAATGATGCGGATACTTTCACGGGCCATATGCGTCTCCTGTAGCTCGTGCCAGCATGGCAGGCGCTGCCCGCGTTGACCTTGATGCAGATCAGTTTCGCACCAAAGCCACACCCCGGACAAACCCTCATTCCCATAGGGCCGTGGCAGGCCACCGAAGCCCAGACCATGGCCCATAATCCCCGTGGGACTTCTCAAAAAAAATTATCTTCGTTGGAAACCCATACCCATGAACCGCAAATTCAGTTTGCTGGGACTGGGGTGCTTGCTGTTTGGTTGCGGCGTGCTGCATGGCGCGCCGCTGCGTATCGCCGTGGGCGAAAGCAAGCTCCCTTATGTCTCGGCAGAAACCCGATCGGGCGTCGAATACGAGCTCATCACCCGCACTCTGCAAGACGCGGGGATTGATTTTGAACTACAGCACCTACCCAACAAACGGGCCCAGTTGATGTTCGAACGCGGTCAGCTGGACGCCGCCATTGCAACCGAAGGCACCATCGTCTCCGAGCCCTATATCGCCTACAAAAATATGGCGATCACGCTCTGTGAGCAGCAGATCACGCTCAGCAAACCGGCCGACCTGGCACCCTACAAAACCGGGGCCTTCAACAACGCCAACAAGTTCCTCGGCGCCGAATTCACCCGTGTTGCAGCCGAGCTGGCGCACTACCGCGAAATCTCGCCGCAAAAGCTGATGAACGGCATGTTGTTGGCCAAGCGCATTGATGTGGCCATTGCCGACATCAACATCTTTCAGCTCGTCCAGCAAGAGGTCGACCCGCAGGGCCGCAAACCGCTGTGCGCGTTCGCCATCTTTGCGCCCACGCTGTACCGGATCGAGTTTCGGGACGCCACCTTACGTGACCGCTTCAACCAAGCACTTGCCCAAGCGCGTGCCAGCGGGTTCTACGAGGCATTGGCCAAGAAGTACCAACTGCCGCTGGACCGCCAGCGCCCCTACTTCAAGCCCTAGCCCGTGGAATGTTAGGGCGGCATCGCTCGCCACCCCAGTGCGCTCCTGTTTTCATAGCTAATCACGCATACCGCACGGGGGCTAGAGCCCTATTTGACTCAAAATTACGACGCAACATTACTTCGGTTTCCAGCGTTTCAGCAACAGCGCATTGGCCAGCACGCTGACCGAGCTCAGGGCCATGGCCGCCCCCGCCACCACCGGGTTCAGGTAGCCCAGCGCCGCCAGCGGAATGCCGGCCGCGTTGTAGGCAAAGGCCCAGAACAGGTTTTGCCGGATTTTGGCCACGGTGCGCCCCGAGATGTCCAGGGCCGCCGCCACCAGCAGCGGGTCGCCGCGCATCAAGGTGATACCCGCTGCGTGCATCGCCACGTCGGTGCCACCGCCGCCGGGGTTCGCCATGGCCATGCCCACATCCGCCGCCGCCAGTGCGGGTGCATCGTTGACACCATCCCCAACCATCGCCACCGTGTGGCCGCCAGGCTTGGCACCACGGCCCGCTTTCAAGCACATCACCAGGGCAGCCTTGTCGCCCGGCAACACCTCGGCCATCACATCACCGGCCTCGGGGTTCAGCCCCAGGCGGCGCGCCATAACATCGGCCGCGCCCCGGTTGTCGCCAGAAATCATGACCGTCTTGATGCCGCGCGCCCGCAGTGCGGCCAGTGCCTCTTTGGCTCCGGGCTTGGGTTCGTCAGCAAAGGCCATGAGTGCGCGCAACACCAAACCCTGCGCCGTGCGCTCGGCCATGGCGGACACGGTGGCACCCTGCGCCTGCAACTCGGTGGCCTGCGCCGCCATGGCACTCAGATCGACACCCAGTTCATCCATCCAGCGCAGGCTACCGATGCAGAACTGGCGGGACTCCACCTCGCCTTCGGTGCCACGCCCCGGCACGGCCTGCAACTGCTGCGGTGCGGTGATAGCAATGCCCCGCTCTTGTGCTGCAACCAGCACGGCACGGGCCAAAGGGTGTTCGCTGCCACTTTGCAAGCTGGCGACGATGCGCAGCGCATCATTAGACGGGCTCTGCGCGTCACCTTGGGGCAGCCCGGCGGCACCCGGGGCCTGTCCTGTCGCACCGGGAACCCGCAAGGCGCTCAGGCGTGGCCGCCCGAGCGTCAGCGTGCCGGTCTTGTCAAAGGCCACCACATCCACCTTGTGCGCCAGCTCAAGCGCCTGCGCGTCCTTGATCAAAATGCCGAACTTGGCGGCCACGCCGGTGCCCGCCATGATGGCGGCGGGCGTGGCCAGGCCCAGCGCGCAGGGGCAAGCGATCACCAGCACCGCCACCGCGCGGATCAGTGTCAGCTCAAAACCAGCGCCCGCCAGCCACCAGCCCAAAACGGTCAGCAGCGCAATCAACAGCACCACCGGCACAAATACGGCGCTTATCCGATCCACCAGCCGCTGAATCGGTGCTTTGGCCGCCTGCGCGTCTTCCACCAGACGGATGATGCGTGACAGCACGGTTTCACTACCCACCGCGCCCACCTGCATCACGATGCGGCCGTCGCCATTGATAGAGCCGCCGGTCAGCCTGGCCACCGCGTCGTTAGCGGGTGCGGGGTGCTTGTCCACCGGCAGGGGCTCGCCGGTGAGCATGGACTCGTCCACCTGCGTGCGCCCCTCCAGCAACACGCCGTCCACCGGGAAGCGCTCACCGGGCTTGACCACCAGCCGGTCACCCACCAGAACCTCAGCCACCGGCACGTCCACCTCGCCGTCAATCCCTATCAGGTGCGCCACATCCGGGCGCAGGGCGTGCAGGGCACGGATCGCCGAGGTGGTTTGTTGCTTGGCGCGCGCCTCCAGCCATTTGCCCAGCAGCACCATGGTGACCACCACTGCCGAGCCTTCGAAATACAGATGCACCATCGGCACCATGGCCCCGGGCGGCGTGCTGAATTCGGCACTCAGCCACAACCACATCGACAAGGCCCAGCCCGCGGTGGTGCCTATGGCCACCAGCAAATCCATATTGCCCGCGCGTGCTTTAAGCGCGTGCCAGCCGCCCCGGTAAAACCTCGCACCCAAAATGAACTGCACCGGCGTGGCCAGCAAAAATTGCCACAGCGGTGCCAGCATCCAGTGCTGCCCGAACAGATCGCCCACCATCGGCAACACCAGCGGGGTCGACAGCAGCAAGCCCACCGCCACCGGTGCAAAGCCGCTCCAGGCGGACAACTCGGGCGCCTCCATTACCGCGTCGGCAGCACGCGGCTCATAGCCAGCATCGCGCACGGCGCGGCGCAGCCTGGCGTCCATCTGCTCATCGGGCAAGTAGGCAATGCGGGCCGACTCGGTGGCCAGGTTCACCGTGGCATCTTGTACACCGGGCACTTTTTTCAGGGCTTTTTCGACCCGCGCCACGCACGAGGCGCAGGTCATGCCGCCGACACCGATGTCAAGGGTTGAGGAACTGGTTTCGTTAGTCATGACGGTATCTTAGGCCTTGCCATGGGGGGGAAGGTCAACGCCCGAAGCTTATGATGATGCAAACATTTGGGGAGCGCACAGATGAATCACAGCAATGGTCATGGAGAGACACGGGTAGCAGTTCTCGTGGATTGTGATAACACCAACCCGGACATCTTGGAATACGCACTGCGTGTTGTAGCCCAATTTGGTCGAGTCGTATTGCGCAGGGGCTATGGCAATCACACGACATTGGCGAACAAATGGCAAGAAGCACTTGTCCGATTGGCCTTCACTCCCCATCTGCAATACCAGTATGCGCCTGGCAAAAACACCTCGGACATCGCTTTGGCACTTGATGCACTGGAGGCGATGTTTGATAACCGCGTGGATACGTTCTGTTTGGTAACAAGCGACTCTGATTTCGCTTACCTATCAAGGAAACTGATAAAGCAACATCTATTCTGTAAATTTCGATTTTGGCTGTTGGGTTGTTGTGCAATAGCGTCAGGTCAAGGTTTCATGTTCAGGTAGATTTTTGCGGTCATCCACTCCTCGTCTTGTTCTGCCA
>Ga0247839_1000126_pt1 | contig 128198 bp, 90 predicted proteins | sample LaCruzMarch2015__6_FD_192405 | JGI IMG/M metagenome (GOLD analysis project Ga0247839, IMG submission 192405) | Freshwater microbial communities from meromictic Lake La Cruz, Castile-La Mancha, Spain - LaCruzMarch2015_16m | ecosystem: Environmental > Aquatic > Freshwater > Lake | place: Spain...
ACGGGACAAAGCAGAGCGAAAGCAATACGACCGGGCCAAGCGACTGCTTGCCGCAAAGGAAAAGCGGAACGCGACCGCCTAGGCCGACGCGAGCCCAAAAACCGACTGGCTGTCGTGTGCGCTTACGATTGATGGAATGACCGAGTCGCAAGCCAACTCTCTGGTCAAAATTCGCGAGAGCTCAGATATCTCCAGCACGGAATTCTCAACAGTTGCGTGGCTGGTTTCTCGTGGCTTGCTGACCACATCTCAGCTTCGCCGGATAGGTCCCGAAATCACTACCGGTGGCTGTGTGTTTAATGGCTACGCCATTGGGCAGCTTTCAACCAGTCGAACGGCAACCGCCATCTTTTTTACCATTGATGCTCGTCAAACAAGGAATCAAATCACAAGGCACGTGGACTTGCCTCCGTTACAGTACCATGAGCGTCTCCGCATCGGGAAAGCCAAATGACATACACTATGAATCCGTCGATGGACAAACGCGATAAAGCTCATCGAGCGACGTCACCCCGGTCGATACCAAATGCCATGCGGATTGCCTGAGTGTCTGCATGCCATCCTGGATTGCGGCTCGTTGCAACACATCAGCGGAAGCGTTTTGCAGACAGAGTTCGCGTATCTTTGCAGTGTTGATCATAAGTTCAAAAATGGCTTGGCGACCAGCATATCCGGTCCCGTTGCATGCTCGGCACCCGACAGGCTTGAAAATCGTTTCGGGTTCGACAAGATTGACACCTGATGGAACCTCGAGCTGTTTGCGATCAACCGCACAACGGCATTGTGTGCACAACCGCCTAATCAACCGTTGGGCCATGACGGATTCCAATGAACTGGCCACGAGATAGGGCTCAACGCCCATATCCACAAGCCGAGTAATCGAGCTGGCCGCGTCATTCGTATGCAACGTGCTAAATACCAAATGCCCAGTCATGGAGGCTTGTATAGCTATCTTGGCTGTTTCCGTGTCGCGGATCTCGCCTATCAGAACGACGTCCGGATCGTGTCGCAATATGCTTCGCAATCCGTGAGAAAACGTTAGTCCAATTTCCGAGTGAACTTGAATCTGGCTGATCTGACGGAGCTTATACTCAATCGGATCTTCGATGGTCATAATTTTGATATGGGGTGATCGTATTTCCGCCAAAGAACTATAAAGCGTAGTTGTTTTGCCGCTACCAGTTGGACCAGTCACGAGTATCAGTCCGTGGGCTCGACGAATCAGGCTGTTCCAAGTCTTACGGATCGGCTCAGGCAATTGCGCTTTCTCCAGACTAAGGCCTGCTTCCGAACCGGATAGCAATCGCAGAACTACACTTTCGCCGAAGTGCGTTGGAATGATCGAAACACGCACATCGAGTTCTCGGCCCTTCAGATTCAACTGAATACGCCCATCTTGAGGCAGGCGTTTTTCCGCGATATTCAACTTTGCCATGATTTTGATACGGCTAATAATGGCCGCTCGGAATCGCTGAATCTCGTTTGGAACCGATTGCTCGTGTAGAACCCCATCGATTCGAAATCGCACAATCAGATCCTGCTTTTCAGGCTCGATGTGGATGTCGCTGGCTCGCTGCGCAATCGCTTCGACAATCAATTCGTTGACCAGTTTAATGACGGACGAGGCCTTCGACTTGTCATCAATTTCTTCGGACGCCGCCGCACAAAGTTCTTCCGCTTCGTCGTTCGAGGTGGCCACGAGGTCCTGGACAGTACCACCGCCTAAACCAAGACATCGATGCAAAGTTCTTTTGATCAAATCCGAATTTGCCAGAACCGTCTCAACTGGCCACGGACTGCTTGCATGGAGCTGATCGATCGCATCGAGCTTTAGTGGGTTGGCGATGGCGACAACACATAATCCATCCTTTTGCTCAATAGGCAACATCGTTTCGCGGAACAAAAGTTGACTTGGAAAGCGGGCGATCAATTCCGAGTCCGGAGAAAACCCTTCCAAATCAATAAACTGCATTCCATAATGAAGAGCTAGATTTTCAGCGTCCATGATCATGGAGAACCTATTTCCCGATTCGATTTTTCGCCCACGGTCCGTCGGCACTAAACGACATCAGGCAAGTTCGCGAACAAACCTGCCTGACGTCTAACTTCGATTCCTAAATGATGGTTATTTCAGAATCTGCTCGAAGGGTTGGATTGCCGCGCCGCCACTGGCGCCTACAGCAGGTAAAGTTATAATATTGTCTACTACCACTCCACTCTGCACCCCACTGCTACCATTTGGAATGATCAACTCAGGATGGTCAAACGGTGCCCTTTGAAAGCGGACACGCTCATCCGTCAGGCCTCGGAGGAATGCCACTAGGTCTTCAACCGCAGCCGGGTTTCCCTGTAACTCAGATATTCCGTGAACATCTGGGTCGAGTTCTGGGTTCTCGTAAAAATCAGCGCCTCGCACATAGAATTGGACCGCCTCGGTTAGCGTTCTGGTACCACCATTATGGAAGTACGGCCCTGTTAATTCAATGTTTCGAAGTGTTGGCGTCTTAAAGGCACCATCGTTTGCAACACGATCACCGGGAGAAATTGTAATTGATTGCTCGACACCTTTTCCAGCTAATTTTTGCCCGGTATACGATAGTGGGCCAAATACAGGGTGAGATGCACCGACCCCCAAGTCTTCCAGAGTTCTGCGAACACCGATATTGTAGAATCCACCATCATAGTTTGCGATGGAATGTTGCATTTGCATCCTCTCAATCAGCTCAGGACTCGCTCCGCGTAAATCACTTACCGTCGCTCCGGCAAACTCCGAACCACCATGGCAGTTTATGCATTTCCCTTCGTTAAAATATATCTTCATACCCCTCTTTGCGCTGGCGCTCAGGGCATTTACATCCCCGCTCGCATAGGCATCGTAGGGTGTCTTGTCCGAAACCAATGTAGACTCGTACATCATGATGGACAAACCCCAGAATAGTGAAAAGTTTGCTTCCATTTGGGTAAATCCGCCTGTCGGCTGAGGTGACGACCACCATTCTGGTCGGAATGCATCACGAATTAGCTGCCCGTAACTCAATGACCCAAGTCAAGTCGCAGCACTACTGGCATAAACCCCTAAGACGCTATCTGTCGGATCCACTTTTTGAAGAGCGAGTGGTTTTAGAGAGAGCATTTTTCGGCCAAGTTCCCGAAAGGATTTCCCAGTCCAACTCATTTCAACGCCGCTCAGAGCGGGTCCTACACACTGGGATGCAGCAGATCCGTTGTTCAGCAAAATTTTAGTCGGAATGAGAAGTTCGGAAGTTGCCACGTTTTTGCTCGCAACCGTGATGACTCGCTTGAATACACGTGCGTCTGGATCGAGAGCCCCAAACTCATTAACCCCATTAAAGTAGTGATTTGCCCGACCGTCCCAGAAGAGCCGATCGTGGAAGATTGCGTTGATAATCGTTGGCGAATTGCGCTGAGTTATCTGCCGTGAATTCGCACCACCAACCTGGTGGACCTGGTCAAGACCAAGAACACCGTTTTCGTTTGCGCTGCCAGGGGTGATATTACCGAATTTTTTCTTCACAACTCCTTGAGAACCAACAATACTCATTCTGTCCCTCAGGACCTGATTGTCTTTTCGATCCCCAATCGGATCAGCCACCTTGAAAAAGGGAAACTCGGTTGCCAATAACGTTTTATTGGCACCCGGGAAGCTCGCTATCGCCTCAGGCGCCGCCTGGCCAGTACGCTGTGGGCCAAACGCACTGACGGGTGCGCCCGGCGCCAGCGTGTTCACAATTCGATTGTCGACACCGGCGTGGAAGTGGCAAGAAGCGCACGCAGTGCGTCCATCACTCCCAACCTGCATATCCCAAAAAAGTGCTTTTCCCAGAAGAATAGCCTTACCCCGGTCGAGTACAAACGAGTTTAAATCATCGGGCAAGGGAACTTTAACAGTGCTTAGAGGCCCTGGCGGTGGAGCAACCAACTTGATCTGCGTTACCATGACCCCCGCATCGTTCGACTTCGAAGTGGACTTTAGTTGAATTGTCGTAAGAGGAGAAGTCGCAATGTAATCGAACGAAGCCGATTTCCATTGCAAATTAGAAAACGACCAGCCTGCCGGTTGAGTTACAGAGTATCTTTTGGTCGTTGCACCCACAGCCATTGTCATTGATTTCGTACCAGCAACTGTAAAATTACCTGCGTATTCAAAGCTAACTTTGTATGTGGTTCCGACTTTCGTTTCAACAGTCTGTGAAATAGTACCTGCACTACCGCCAGCGAGGTCTACCGCGTTGCCGGGATGAGTATTGTCTAAAAGAAAGGCCCCCCCTTTCCTAAAAACATCGACAGAGCCCGCAGTCACCTTCCAAGCGCCAATGGACTGGCCAGCGGGGAAAGTTTGAAGTGCTGTAGTACTAGTGAGTGGGACCAACAAATCCCCGTCAGCAATCAGCTCCTGCGCTCTAACAGAAACTGAACCAAGACAGTACGCGACAGCGCCAATGAAAAAGCAGGTCCTACCTGCAGAAAACATCCGTGTGAAATTCATAATCCGTTTCGGTGTACATGGGCCAAAATCGTGGCAAGCAAACCTCAGCGGTCTAGAATATGCCTACTTACAATTTTACTGTAGTGCGAACAATAATTCGTGAAAACCCCCTTTTTTTAAATATTCGCATGTTGTATTTTTCAATTATCCGGCATGTGGGAAACCAGAATCGATTCGCATCTTCACTGCTAAGCGGTAAATCGCTTCACGATCTACAAAAGCATAATGCGATCTATAGGCGCATAATGCGATCTATAGGAGTATCATGCGATCTTTGAGGGGCATGATGTGGGCTTTACGAGCATCATGTGGGCCAAAGCCAAACTCACCTTCGAAAACGCGGATGTCGCTCCAAAACAGATTCATCGATTGCAAATGGAATCGGCAGTTTTTTTATCCAATAGCACACCTGTAGCAAACGGTGCGGGAGTGGCCGTTCCTACCGCGATGACATTTACTTGATCTAACAGACCAGCGGCCATGAAGGGGTTTTGAAGCGGGCAACTTCGATCATGTTAAGTAACATGCGGCGGCGACAGTTGTCGTCTATTCGTTTGAAGCGTTCAAGTCGCCGCCTGTTCAGCGCGATCGCAAGACAGTGAAAAAACTCAATCGACGCGGATTGAGCTGCGTCCCCTTTTTGCGTTTCTGCGTCCTCTTTTGCTTTTCTACTTTTTGTTCTCTCGAAGGAATTTCTTGGATTTTCCCAATCAGCGCGCCCGATTTCGCTCTTTCGTTCGACAGAGAAGAGTCCAGGCGGCATCACGCATGATCCGCTAACCTCTTTACTCACTTCTCGGAGTCGAATCATGGAACCGTCCCCAAAGAAATCCGTCTTGACTCGGATCTCACCACCGGCGCGAATTCTGCTCGGCATGTTTGCGGGAGCAGCCGTTGGTTTGGCGTTCGGGCCGCAGGTCGCGGGCCTCGGCGAGATCGGCAAGGTTGTGATCGGGCTGATCAAGATGCTGGCGACTCCGCTCATTCTATTCGTCATTCTTGATGCCTTGCTTCGGTCGTCGCTCAAAGGAAAAAGTGGGCTTCGTATGATTGTGATCTCGATGATCAACGGGCTATTCGCTCTTGCCATCGCTCTCACTCTCGCGAATACCCTCAAGCCCGGACGAGTTCTGGAACCCCCGACTTCAACAACGCCTTCCATCCTATCAGGCGCTCGCCCGTTGCGGATTCTCGAAGACATGCTGGGTATGATTCCCACGAACCTCGTCGACCCGTTTCGCAACAACGCCATCATCCCAGTGGTCATGTTGGCCGTCTGTGTCGGAATCGCCTTGCGGAAGTTTAAGTCGGAGCAAATCGAGTCGGGTGCTTCCGACTATCTCGCGATTGAAGGCTTCGTATCAGGCGGACTTCGCTCATGTGAACTTCTGCTCGGCTGGGTGGTTGCTCTGTTGCCGTTCGCGGTCTTCGCGGTGATGGCTCAGGCCATCGGAACGCAGGGCTTGAGTGTTCTCGGTGGTCTCGCCAAATACGCCGGTGTCGTCCTGCTCGGGTTGTTGCTTCAAATCGGTCTTGTTTACCAGGGCTGGCTTGTGTTCTTCGCACGCATGCCGCTTAAAACGTTCTGGACGGTGGTGAAAACGTCGATGTGGACAAATGGTTCGACGTTGCGGGAGGAAATCCGTTCGTCAACGTGTTCATCCTTGACGAGCACGGAGTTGAATTGGCCGACAACGTGTCCGGAAGTTCCGCGATTGGTAAACGATTCGATGTTCGTGATTACTTTCAAGCGTTGATCCATGACGGCGTACCGCCCGATTACGTGCACGTTGCCCGGTCGTTCCAATCGTGGAAAGATAATCGAGTTAAAATCGCGGTCTCCACCGGCATCAGGAGTAACGACCAGCAACTGCTCGGCGTCTTGGTAGCCAATTTTTCGATCGGGCACCGTTTGCTTGGATTCGACCTCAGCCTGGAATCGAACGAAGCGTTCGTTCTCTGCCCGATCGATCCATCCAACCCCAAAACGGGCCAGTTCGAGCCGCCTGAAACGGACTGGCGATACTCTGCAATCCTCGCTCGCAACTACTCAGACGACTCCACCGTTATCCCGGAGGAGGTTCAATCCCCCATCCTCACCCAGTTTCAACGCGACCCAAAACTTCGCCAATCGACAATCGGCCCAAGTGGCGGCAAAGTCGTGGAACATAAACGCGTCGGGTCGACCAACTTGATCGTCGTAAGTGAACGCGTCTGCCCTTGGCCACTTTCGTGGTTGCCTTGATCCGTTCCAATTGAAAGTTCCACGTTGAAAATCAGGCAATGGGAAACGACTCACAAACGGCGTTGGTGCGTCGGGGCGGCAATAAGGTGGGGCAGCTCATTGTTTTGATCTAACAGACCAGCGGCCATGAAGGGGTTTTGGAGCGGGCAACTTCGATCATGGTAGCTGACATGCGGCGGCGAGCGTTGTTGTCTATTCGTTGGAAGCGTTCAAGTCGCCGCCTGTTCATCGCGATGGCAAGCCAGTGAAAAAACTCAATTGACGCGAATTGAGCTGCATCCGCTGCTTCCACTTTTTGGCTTTTCTGCAAGTTTGCTTATATTTTCTTTCGAACGGACATTTTGATTCGTGGATTAATCGACCAACGCAATTGACAGCTGAGGCCTTTAATTCATCTGTATTGAGGTAGGCTTTGTCTCGGTTGATTACGCCAGTAACAATGTATTACACCGCAGGCAGAGTGGAAAAAAGAATGAAGAACGGTTCACCTTGCCAACTGACGTGCGCTCGGGCTCATTTCAACGATCATCTTCCATTTGCTCTACAGATGCCTCAAATCCGCCTTCTGGGATTGGGTCTGAACTTCGAAGACGAAAAAAGGCTTTGGGATCCCTTGAGTCCTTCTTGAACTCGCGAAATCTAATGTATTGAAAGATTCGTTTTCTGGCCAATTCAAGCAGTAGTTTCCGAGCTCGATGCCAAGGTATATTGAGTGCCTTGTTGGCGTCACTAACCGTGATCGATTGGTTCATTGCTGCGAGATTCAAGGCTCTGCGTTCCTCTTCCGTAAGGTCGGCTGCAATTGCTTCACTAATTATCTTCGAGACGTCGCGATCAATCCAAGCGCGACGTTGTTTTACGTTGTTTTTTAGCGTCACTCGCACAATGGCTGGACCAGTCGAAGACTGAAAGAAAATAGGTGGCGGAAGACTTTGCTCTTTCATCGTGTCTCGAATTCGTCGAGTACCCTCATGTGCGCACTTTACGTACTCTAGGTAAAACATAGCGTCCATCATATGCGGATTTCGCGGATGGTGGGATTCGTAGATGTTTTCGGGAGTGACGCTCGGTGGAAAAAGTCCCGGACTTTCGATTACTAATTTGTCATCGAACATCTTCACGAAAATCGGCATGTTCCGTAGACCGTTACCATATGAGCGGTGTACACAGGCGTTTACGATCGCTTCGTACCAAGCTAGTTTTGGGTACTCAGGAATTGGATAAAACTTCATTTTATGGTCGAGAGGCGTAAATGTTCGAAGCTGAGAATCGAGCAACAAGGCTGTTTGCTGAATCAGATCGGGAACAGTTCCTTCGACAAATTGATCCTTAACAACGTTGTACTTCTCGCCCGTCCCTTCCGTCTCTCCTTCGAACCTTTGGAAATGGATTTTGCAACCTGGAATTATTGCTACTGGATCCTTGGCAAAAAGAAGAGCACATGCAATGTTCGGAACAAAAACGCCGTGTTTTCGAACTCCGAGATGACGAATCGCGAGAATCTCTTCGACAGTCAGGTTCTCTGCTAGTTTTCTCGCGTTTCGAACTGCCATGACGAAGGCTGAGGCCGCTTCTATCTTAAAATCTTGCGGCCATTCCAGATCGCACTTATGCCTTTCAAAGCTCACTTGACCTTTGTCTGCTTCCAATTCTCGAATCTCTTCTGGCCGCAGTTGGATGCAACTGTCTCCCTTTCGAACGAAAACCTTTCCCTTGCTGGTTCGAACAACCATATCCGGCTGATAAAAAACGCGAATCAAATAAACAAAGTCTCGTCCTCCCTGTAGATTCTTCACTTCAACTTTTTTGAATGTTGCTTTCGCGTCAGGGCAATGAACCATCGCAGTTTTGTCACGCTGATTCAATTCCTCAGCGGTCAAGCTGCAAAGGCCGTCAAATCCCTGTTTGTCACGCTGACCGGAGACAATTAAACCACCGTTTGGCGTATTGGCCCACATCGAGAAATACTCACCCAGATTGTCGCCAGCAAATTTTGCCGGTTTTCGTTCGATGCGGTTATCTTCGGCTAGCTGCTGAAGTAGTACTTGATCTGCCTTTTCGAATATCTCGTCGACAGACATCATTTGGTTAGGCAGCGGTTCGAACTCGAACATAAGCTGCTTCTGCTGAATCTTTTCGTCGATTTCTGGTTTATTTGGCATCGCTACTTTCCCGTTCGAACAATTTTTCGCGATCCCAATTGGGGGACTTACACTTCGGACATACTCTAGGTTTTTCTTCTTTGTCTCTTGGCAGCCATTCATGACCGCAACGACATCGGCAACCGGTCAATTCAACCATTCCAATTTGGTCTTTTGTGTCCGATTTTTTCTTTTTTGTCATTGTCCGATTCTCTCCCAATATGTTTACCGTTAGTATATCCGGAGAGTAGCAATCGGCAACCTGGGATTGCAGTTTCAATTCGCAATCGTCGTGAAAGATTCCGTCGATTAACCGTTTGTACCGAACATCTACATTGAACTGACTTGCATTGTGTTTCGAATCAAATCCGTGACAATCATCTAGTTGGCCTCACCGAAAACCGAAGCCTGAGAATTTCGGCACAATCTGGTTAAACGACTGATGCACGTTGTATGTCCGAACCGGTTGAATGATCCACAGCGTTCGCCGGGACGGGCAACCCTCTCAAACATACCGTGGAGTTCTAGCTAGGGATGAGTGGCCAGCAATAAAGGGACGGGCCAGCAATAAAGCAGCGCAGCTCATTCTTTTGATCTAACAGGCCAGCGGCCGTGAAGGGGTTTTGGAGCGGGCAACTGCGAGCATGATAGCTGACATGCGGCGGCGAGCGTTGTTGTCTATTCGTTGGAAGCATTCAAGTCGCCGCCTGTCGAGCGCGATGGCAAGCCAGTGAAAAAACTCAATCGACGCGAATTGAACTGCGTCTGGTTGCGCGAGGGACCAGTTTAGGATCGGCAACATTCGTTTCAAAGGAGCGGATTCAAGCAACAACCAAAACTTCTTTTTTGAAGTCTACTTTGGACATTGCAGGCCCCAAAATCTTCATCGCAAATTAGTGGACGCAACGACTTCGTATTTGTGCAAACTGCCGATAGATCGCTAGACTGAGCTTTACTGCATCTTTACTTCCAGTTCCAATCCCAAGGTGTGCCGATGGCTTTCGCTATTTCAATCCTGCTTTTCGTAACTGTTTTTGGCTAGACTTGCGTTGGTATACAACCGAATTTGGATTCCGAATTGAATAGCAGGCACACCACTCGTGTCATGAGCTTCAACATTCGATATGGGACTGCCAAAGATGGCGAAAATCATTGGAGCAAGCGGAAGGACTTCCTAATCGAGACCATCAACGCATTTGGCCCGGATTTGCTTGGAACCCAAGAGACACTTTTGGACCAGCGAGACTTTATCGCTTCGAAGCTATCTGGCTATGAGAGCTTTGGGGTGGGACGCGATGACGGGAAAGAGGCAGGTGAAATGGCCGCACTTTTCTACCGTACCGCGCGATTCGAAAAAGTAGCAGGTGGTCATTTCTGGTTGAGCCAAAGTCCAGATACTGGTCCACGCATTGATTGGATCGGATGTTCGCGCGACTTTAGTTTGCATGCCGTAGCCATCGATCGCACCGAACGAGATGGCCGCACTCCATCCGATCATTTTCCAGTGACGGCAGTCCTTAAGTAGCCTTAAGTAGCCCTGTTGGCCTCGTCATCGTGAGAAATCTTAAACGCGGATCCTTTGCGAAATTCGCGCGTGCCTAAAAGCGTCGAACGACAAAACGTCTCGCGGCAACTGCAAAGCAAAGCATTGTTATTGAGACATCTGGGGCATGCATTGGTCGCATCCGTGCCGAAAGGGATTTCGTACAAGCTAAAATCCCTGGATGCCAGCGGTCAAAGTTGGTATACTGTTTCTCTACCTCGGAGTCTGTCTCACCGATAGAGCTAGGTCCCGCCAAGGCACTTTCCTGCCAAAATTTCCTCCCTCCCAATTATTCCCTCTGGGCACGTGAGTCACTTATTAGATCCTGTGCGGAACAAAACAAGCCTATGAAGAACTTGATGTTCAACATTCTGCTGGTCACCACCGGCGTCTGCACTAATCTGGTAGCGGATGATCACGGGACACTCACTTTTCAGCAGGCCAACGAGGTGGGACGCGCGAAGTCTCGGTTCCTAAAAGGGGTGGACGTAGAGGAAAAGGGCACCGAAGCCATTCCCGAGGCCAACGTTGCCGACTATCAAGCGTCGGTGGGAGCGATCCTGAACAAAAATTGCTTAGCTTGTCATGGTCCCGAAAAGTCCGAGGGGAGACTTCGAGTCGACGAACTGAATTCTGACCTGCTGACCGGCCCTGACGTGGAACGATGGCGTGAGGTCTACAACGTTATCAGCAACTCAGAGATGCCGCCGGACGACGAGCCCGATTACGCACTGGCCGACGCGGATCGCGGCAACATGGTTGATTGGCTCAGCGCTGAACTGAATAAAGCGTCTCTCGTTCGTCGTAACACCCAAGAGCACTCGTCGTTTCGCCGGCTGACGAAATACGAATACAACTACGCGCTGCAGGATCTGCTTGGTCTACCCTATGCCCTCGCAAATAAGCTGCCGCCCGAAACCGTATCGGAGGACGGATTCAAGAATAGCTCCGAACTGCTACAGATGTCGATCATGCAGTTCGAGAACTATCGTGAGATTGGACTGCAGGCCCTAAAGCGAGCCACCGTCAGCGGTCAGCGGCCTGAGGCTGTCACTTACATCTTCTCAACACAGGAAGAGATGGAGAAACTGACGGCGGGAGACAATTCCAAGACATTCGATACGAAGGATGAGAGCAACCGTAAACAAAGAAAGCAGCAATATTTGTTGAATCGAGAGACCGGTAAGGGCATTCTATTTTCCGGTGGAAAGGTGATGCCTCGGCCCGAGGCCATTGTTGGGCTGTCGCCGGCTGTTTCTCCGGTTGTGCATATTCTTCACCGAAACAACGAGTTGAAACTGGATCTGGATCGCTTTCTGCCTGACGAAGGCATCCTGCGCGTACGCATTCGAGCCGGACGCTCGACGATGAACCCTGACGAGTACGCGAGCTTGCGTCTGATTTTCAGTGCCCACACCAGCAATAATGCCAACTTCTCACAAGCAATCAGTGAACATGACATCCCTGTTACGGCATCCAGCGACAATCCCGAGTTTATCCACTTCGATATCCCGCTCAGCGATATCCAGCGTAACCCATTCCGGAAACTCACTACAACATTTCCGAGACGGGATGAGTTCCTGCACATTCGAAATGTCTCCAATGCGTCCGGCGGGCAAGAAGCTCTGCACGTTCTGATCGACACCATTGAGATCAGTGCTCCGTTCTACGAACAATGGCCGCCGAAATCTCACACCGACATATTCTTTGCAAGCGACAACAAAAGCGACGAAGCGGTCTATGGCCGCGAAGTGTTGAACCGATTCCTGAAACGCGTCTGGCGGCGTCCTGTCGGATCGCAGGAACTCGACCAGTTCATGGCTCTGTTTGTGAAGTACCGGCCAGAATTCTCGACGTTCGAAGATGCCATGCTGGAAGTCTTGGCGACAACGCTGGCCACTCCGGAATTCCTCTACCTGATTCAAAGAACGACGACCGGAGAGACGCAAGGCCCGACAGGCCCGACAAAAATCAGTGAACTCGAATTTGCCAGTCGACTCTCGGTGTTTCTGTGGTCAAGTATTCCTGACGACGAGCTGCTGCAAGTTGCGGAGCAAGGAACGATACGAAACCCCGAAGTCCTAACGGCTCAGATCGAACGCATGCTGGCAGACCCGCGTTCAAGACGATTCTCTCAGAATTTCGTTCAGCAATGGCTGGGTTTGGATGCCCTGAACAATCTAACTCATGTCGTCGACGACCCGTTGAAACAAGCAATGCAGGAAGAGCCGATTGCTTTCTTTGATGAAGTTCTGCGGCACAACCACAGCATCATGGACTTCATCCATTCCGATTACGCGATGGTCAACGAGCGGTTGGCGGCACACTACGGGATTCCAAAGGTCTATGGCCCTCAATTTCGTAAAGTTTCGATCGAGCCTCAAACGAATCGTGGCGGTCTCCTGACGGGTGCTGGCGTCCTAGCCATGAACTCCGATGGCAAGGATTCGCATCCGCTGAAACGTGGCGTCTGGATGCTGAAACGCATCCTCCACGATCCACCCCCTCCACCACCGCCGAATGTTCCGGAGGTGGATCTGACGGATCCAGAGATTCTGAAAATGACTCTGAAAGAACGGATCGCGGATCACCGGAACAAAGCGGCCTGTGTGTCGTGCCACTCAAGAATTGATCCTTGGGGGATCGCCTTTGAAAGCTACGATGCCATGGGAACTTACCGCACGCACGTTAAGAACGAGCCGGTGGATGCGACTTCAGAATTGTTCAACAAGCAGACGCTGGCCGGGATGGATGGGCTCAAGCGATATTTGCTCACGGACCGACAGGATCAAATTGCCCGAGCCATGGTGCATAAGATGACCGCGTATGCTCTTGGCAGACCACTCTCGTTTGGCGACAGTGCTGACATTGACAACTTGACCGGACAGTTCATGAGAAACGGCGCGGGCCTCGGCGACCTGATCCACCTGATCATCCGCAGTAACATTTTCAACTCGAAGTGAGCGTTAAGAATAGACGATGAATAACAAATCCGCTTCCTTGAACCGTAGAACATTCCTTCACGGCACCGGCTTGGCTCTGGCTTTGCCGTGGTTCGAATCGTTTGCTTCGGCTAGCTCGAATCTTGACGAAACTCCAAAGCGTTTTGTCAGTGTCTACCACCCTGATGGTGTAGGTCTGCCACTTAAATCAGACCCGGCTTGGAAGGATTGGAGCTGGTTTCCTCGGGGCGGCGAAGAGGATTTCGAATTGACCAAAGTGCTCGACGTGCTTGAGCCTTTGCGCAGTGACATCACGATTTATTCAGGGCTGTCACATCCCGCATCAAGACGAGTTCATGGCCATTCCAATGCAGATCAGTATTTGACTGGCGCGGCAACCGGTGGTCACGGTCCGTATGCGAATTCAATCTCCCTCGATCAAGTGTATGCGGAACACGCGGGAAATCTCACTCGACACGCTTCTCTGGTCATGTCGACCAACGGCGGTGTTGGCGGTCCTCGCGGCGCGCAGACTCAGTCCTTCAACCGTGAAGGACGGCCGATTCCAGCGATGAATAAGCCAAAGCAAATTTTCGACATGCTGTTTGTGACCAGCAGCAAAGATGCAGCCGCCCGACTGGCGAGAAGCAAGAGTGCCCTGGATCTGCTCATTGAGAATACTCGATCGCTAGGAAGGCAACTCTCCAGCCGCGATCAGGAGACTCTCAAGCAATATCTTGACGCAGTGCGTGACACCGAAGTTAAGCTGGCCAAGGCTCAAAGGTGGATCGATACGCCCATTCCCGAGGTTGATACCCGCAACCTGCATCTGGATGCCGAGCCTAAAGAAGCTAGGCTTTATTTCCAGACGATGTATGAACTGATCTACCTCTCCTTTCTGAGTGATTCAACTCGCGTGGCGACGTTCCAGCTGGGAAGAGAAAACGGCGAGGGTCCACACGACCTGTTGTCACAAGCCGTTGGCCTGGGTGGTGCTCATGGTCTGACACATGACGTCAAAGCGCCGGATGGATGGAAAAACCTCGGTACGTATAATCGTTATCAGGCCGAAGAATTCGGTCGCTTCGCTCAAAGACTGAAGGAGACACCGGAGCCGACTGGTCAAGGCAACATGCTGGACAACACCCTTGCGATGCACGGCTCCGCCTCTAGCAGTTTCCATCTCTCTCGCAACTATCCGATTATTTCTGCGGGTGGTTCGAACTTCGGCTTCACCAACGGCCGGTATCTGAAGTTCGGCAAAGGAAATGAAGACAATCAGGCCGGCGCAGGAATCGTGACGGATGCCGGATGGCAAGGCAATGTTGAAGCGGAAGAGCTTCCTCTGGCGAAGCTCTTCGTCACCATCTTGCAAAGACTCGGCGTCGAGACCGATTCGTTCGCTGGCGAAACTGGGACGTTGAGCCGAGTGTAGAGTCTAACTCACCGGGTTGCGAGTCAATCGCCGTAAGGTCGCAGTGTAACAAGCAAATAAATCGACGATTTGATGTAGTTGGAGTTTGCACATTACTCCCGCCCGGACAAGCCGGACGGAGAGCCGAAAGGGAAGACATGCGATTCGAGTTTTGGTGTCCGGTGGGTAGCTGTCAATTGTGACTCCCACGGGGACAAGCCCACGTGGAAAGCAGCCTTCCATCCGGGCTTGTCCCGATGGAGGCAGCAATTGGCAGCTACAAAAGCTTGAAGGAAAGGATAATCATCCTTTTAGCATTGGCTCTCCATTCGGCTCGTTCGGGTGGAAGCAGCGTTGCAAGCTAGATCGCTGGCTGTATTGGTTTTTGCACGCCCATGAATACGAACCGGAGGCGTTGTTAGCGCTGTTTCCAGAAGTGGAGATGCGTTTAGCGACGCTTACGCTCGCGAGAATAACCGAGATAACGGAGGACAAAAAGATGGTCGACGCACGAGAAAAGGCGTTGCGAGATCAACAATGGGCGCTCAACGCAGCACACCGAGAAGGTGAGATCAAAGGTGAGATTAAAGGTGAGATCAAAGGCGAGATTAAAGGTGAGATTAAGGGCGAGATTAAGCTGATTCGAACCCTTGAGGGAATCTTGGGGCTGGCCTTGAGCAACGTAGAGGATTTGCAAAAACTGGACCTTGCGGATTTGCAAGTGCTAACCAGCAATCTTCAAGACCGGGCTCGCAACCGAGCGTAGTTCCTAGTCTCCCAGAAGGTAACAACGCCTGACTGTCCTGGCCATCGTATGCACTGCCACGATCTCGGACGGATCAAATATTTCCGCTCGAGATAATCTCGCCTTGGTTCACTCCGTCAAAAAAGCAGGTAGACGCTTCTCTTCGGTACTCCGAGGAGAAGGGGCGTAGCGCGAGTTCTATAGTGCCGAGTAACGGTACCAGTCACTCGCGAAGCCAGCTACGAATACGAAAACTGCTACGTGAGAGTGTTTTTTTCTAACCCATTATCGCAATGACAACTCCGGTGGCGAGCATCGGGCCTAAGACCGAAACCACCGCGATATCCCAATAAGACTGTTTGTGCGAACAGCCACAGATTAAAAGCAATGTGATCACAGCCCCGTTGTGCGGCAATGTATCCAGTCCTCCGCAGGACAACGAAGCCACGCGATGCATGACTTCCGGATCCAAACCAGCCGCCAAGCCGCGATCGATGTAGGACTGCCCCATCGCTTCTAACGCGATGCTTAAGCCGCCAGACGCAGAACCGGTTATCCCGGCTAATACGTTGATGCTGACAGCTTCGGAGATCAGCGGCTGTGAGGGAACCAAGCCAATCATCCAGGCTTTTACGGTCGCAAAACCAGCCAAAGCCGCAATGGTTGATCCATAACCGAACTCCGAAGCTGCATTGAAGACCGGCATCAAGGAACTCTGAGCGCCTCGCGAAACTATCTCCTTCAACTCACTCGCTTTTCGCCAGTGGACCGCGACGATGCAGAGGATCGCGCCTGCCATGGCCAAGATCGTCGACCAAGTTCCTTGAACTTTCTTCAGCTCGGTTGCCCCAAATCTTGGTTCACCCAAATAGCTTGCGTCCCAATTGGGTACTACTAATTGCGAAAAGACGAAGTTGAGGATCAACAAAATCACGAGCGGCATCAGCGCGATCGTTATGGGTGGCAGAGAATTGGAAGTAGTAGCGTGTTGCTGTTGAGGTAAATCCAATTCAACACAAAATCCCTCACCTTTTTCTTTCGAACGCATGGCCCGATAGTTGAGCCATAGCATTCCGACGGAAAACATGATTAGTGCAGCGGTGCAGCCCATCACCGGGGCTGCAAAGGATGTCGTCTTGAAAAATGGCATGGGAATCAAATTTTGAATTTGAACCGAGCCGGGCAACGCAGTCATGGTGAAGGTGAAGGCTCCCAGCGCGATCGATGCGGGGATGAGCCGCCGAGGCAAGTTCGCTTGACGAAACAATGCAACCGCTAACGGAAAAACTGTAAAGACAACGACAAAAAGCGACACTCCACCATAGGTTAGCACCGCGCAAGTCAACACCAATGCCAGCAAGGCTCGACTTGTCCCAACCCATCTCAATATCCACTCCGCGATAGCCGCCGCACTGCCGGTTTCCTCCATCAGTTTTCCAAAGATCGCACCGAGTAGAAAGAGAGCGAAGTAGCGAACGATGAATTTGCCTAAACTGTCCAAGAAAATTTGCGTGTAGACAGCCAAGAGCGGCAATTCACCATCCAAGCCGACTGCCACGAGTGCGCAAATGGGAGCGATGACTATCACATTGTGATTGCGATAGGCCAGATACATTAGCAACACCAGCGATACGAGAATTCCTGCTACTGAAATCATGATGTATGCCCGCCATGGTTAATGCTCGTTCGAGAAACAATATTCGGGCATCGGTCGAACTTGCCTGATAAGCGGTCGGAACTCCATTTGAGCCAAAACGTCTCGCTCAATATCAATTCCTGGAGCTATCTCGATCAATTCGATTCCGTCCGAGCACAATCGAAACACCGCTCGTTCGGTCACATAGTAAACATCCTTCGCCCGCCGATAGCGAACATCCGCTGCGAAGCCGATCTGCTCGACCGCTTGGACGAACTTGCGAACTCTGCCTTCTTGAACGATCTGAAGTTTACCATGCGATCGATTAACAACTAATCCGCCGGCCGTGAATGTTCCACAGAAGACGACTTTCGCCGCATTCTGAGCGATATTGATAAAGCCACCAACGCCTGCGAAGCGATCACCGAATTTTGATACGTTCACATTACCCAATTGGTCGATCTGAGCCGCTCCGAGGGCTGCAAAATCTAAGCCACCACCATCGTAGAAATCAAACTGCGAAGGTTGGTCGACAATTGCATCCGGATAGGCTGAAGCACCGAAACTCAGTCCGCCTGCAGGTACGCCGCCAATCGGGCCGCTTTCGACCGTCAATGTGCATGCCTTGAGATACCCACGTTCTTCGGCGATTTTTGCGATACCTTCTGGCATCCCGATCCCTAAATTCGCAATCGCACCGGGTCTCAACTCATCGCAAGCACGCGAAGCGATGATGTAACGTTCGTCCCAAGGCATGCGAGGCTGGGTTGTATTTCGAGCCGGCTGTTCAATTGGATCCGACAACGAGTATTCGCTTCCTCGGCAGTACGTTGGATTGAATCGCTCCGCGAACGTCTGCTCGTGTTCAGCGGGATCCGCGACCACAATGTGATCGACGAGTATTCCAGGCACCCGAACCGATTGCGGTGGCGCGGCATGGTCCAATAGATGACTCACTTGAGCCAGGACTATGCCTCCGTGGTTGCGGACAGCTTGTGCGATGGGTAATACTTCGCCAACAATTGCCTCTTCATCCATGACTAGGCCGCCATGAATATCCGCGGCCGTAGCTCGAATCAGTCCAACGTGAACTGGAAACGCTTTATACCAAAGCCACGTTCTACCATCGAGCTCAATCCTTTCAACAATCGGCTCGACAGTTCTCGCGTTCAGCCTGCCACCGGATTGCAGCGGGTCGACAAAAGTCCCGAGACCAACATGCGTAAAACACCCTGGGCGACCAGCGGCGATATCTCGCAGCAGTTGACAGATAACGCCTTGGGGCAGGTTATATGCCTCGATCTGATTTGCGACTGCCAGCGCCCCCAAGCGTGGGATCAGTCCCCAATGGCCGCCAATCACCCGACGAATCAATCCTGCATGGGCTAGTCGATTTAGCCCGCGGGTCTTTCCATCACCCTGGCCCGCTGCGTAAACCAAAGTTAGATCTCGCGGCATGCCTGTACTGAGAAAACCTCTCTCAAGTGCAATCGTTAGCGCTTCGGGATGTGCCGCGCCAACAAAGCCACCACATACTACTGTCGAGCCCGACTTGATCGCCGCCACAGCTACTTCCGCTGAACATAGTTTTCCATCCCGTGAACCAATCATTCCAACCAACCGCCGATGGCCGTCTTGCCGCTTAGGTTGATTGCAATCATGTTCGTTCGGAGACAGCGAGCGGATGGTTCTGACCCCAACATCATTGAATTCGAGCCTCCTCGATCAACTTGGATGCACCCATAGCTGTTAGCTGTTCCGCAGCCTTAATGCCAAGTTGTTCCGCGATTGCAAAAAGCTCCAAACTGCCCAACTTGCTCGGGAATTCCATACGGTGCTTGGCTTCAATCACTTTCTGGCCGTCCGCCGAAAAAACGCGAGCCTCAATTTGCATTGATTCGGCATGCACGATGGCGTTGGCTGCTAACGGTGCCAAGCAACCTGCTCTCATCGACCGAAGCAATGTGCGTTCGGCCAAAACCGCTGCATGCGTCGCGGGATGGTCGAGTTGCTGTACCGCTTGAATGGTTTCCGAATCGTCCGAACGCGTTTCAAGCCCCAAGGCAGCTTGGCCCACGGCGGGCAACATAAGTTCGTTTGTCAGTTTTTGCGTGATCCGGGATGTAAGCCCGAGTCGATGTAGACCCGCATATGCCAGTAGGATCCCTTCGAATTGCCCTTCGTCGAGTTTTCGAATCCGAGTGTCTACATTTCCACGAATATCGATCACCGCGAGATCGGGCCTTGAGTGCAAAATCTGTGCTTTTCGACGCGGGGAACCGGTCCCAATCCTTGCTCCACCTGGCAATTCACCAAGGGTCAATCCGCCGGAAATCAAACAATCGGCAACGTCCTCGCGCTCGGGCACAGCCGCCAGCGCAAGTGCAGGAATGATTTCCGTCGGTAGGTCTTTTAGGCTGTGAACTGCTAAATCACAGCGGTTGTCAAGCAAGGCTCGTTGAATTTCCTTGGTAAAAACTCCTTGCCCGCCCGATTGCCCAAGCGGAGTCGTCGAAACATCACCGGAAGTTGTGATTTTCACCAACTCCACTTGATGTCCCAAGGAACGCAATGCGTTGGAAATGTACTCTGCTTGCCAAAGGGCGAGTGCACTTTGGCGTGTGCCAAGCCGAATCAACATAGGAAATCCAATCGAAAAAAACCAAGGGAGAGCATCGAGTCCTGCAAAAACGAATGACATTCGATCTCGGCAAGTTGCGAAATCGTGATAATATAGCAACGAAGTTCGAACCACAGTCCCAATTGGTCAGATGCTATTCCTCAATTCTATTTTTGCCCAGGCCGATGTGCCGCTCATTTCCGATCCAGCTCAGACCGCCGTCCAGATCGGGCAGACAGTCGCTCAACGTGCGTGGCTAAACATGCCGACGCTGATTTTGGCAAGCGTTGTTTTAATCATTCTGGCAATCTCGTCGTCGATCGCACACTATTTAACCCACAAGGCGAGTCACTCGCTCAACCCAGCGCTGGTGCAGCGATTTGTTTTGCGATTATGGGCTTGGTGGCTAATGTTTGCCATCTTGATTGCCGGTCTATTTTTGAATCGTGTTGGAACGATTGTGTTGTTTGGGCTGGTGTCTTTTTGGGCGTTTCGCGAATTCATCACGATGACTCCGACGCGGCGAGGTGACCACCGAGCCCTCTTTTGGAGCTTGGTCGTTTTTACTCCACTGCAATACGTGTTGATTGGCCTTTCCGACTCTGGGCTTCAATACTGGAACGGCAAGACGATTGATTTCTACGGGATCTACAGCATCATGATTCCGGTCTATGCGTCGCTGTTCATTCCCGCTCGCATCGCCATGGCGGGCGATCATAAGCGATTCCTCGAACGCTCAGCACAAATCCAAGCTGGGCTGTTGATCTGCGTTTACTGCCTGTCGTTCGCGCCGGCATTGCTCGATTTACATTTATTCGAATCCAACGGCAAGAAATGGGGTGGCAGCAACGCTGGGTTGCTCTTTTTCTTTGTCTTGATCTCCCAAGTTTCGGATGTGTTTCAGTGGATATGGAGCCGAATGGGCCGTAGGAATGAGATTGCCAAGGAAGTGAGCAGTTCACGTACTTGGGATGGTTTTTTGGGGGGAGCCCTTTCGACTGGAATTGTGGGAGCAATGCTCTATTGGGTTACACCTTTTACGCCTTGGGAAGCCGCATTCATGAGCATTGTGGTTGCCTCGCTTGGTTTCGCTGGTGGCATGACGATGAGCGCCATCAAGCGCGATCGCGGCGTTCATGATTATGGTACTTTGGTCATGGGGCATGCGGGTGTTTTGGATCGAATCGACACCCTCTGTTTTTCAGCCCCTATTTTCTACCACTTAACGCGATTCTTTTTTACATAGAAACGGGCCATATCCATGGGCTGGACCGACACACACGTCCATCTGGTGGACGAATCGCTCTCAACGCAACTCGACGAGGTATTGCAGCGAGCACACCAAGCCGGAGTGTCGAATATGATCTGCGTAGCGGTCGATGCGGCCACCTCCGACTCCGCGATCAAAATCGCAGAAGCTCGAGAAAACGTTTGGGCGTCGGTGGGTATTCATCCGAACTATGCGCATTTGGCGGACGACCGGCATTGGGACAAAATACGCGAATGGACCCGTCACCCCCGTGTTTGTGCGTTGGGTGAAACGGGATTAGATTTGCACTGGGACGATTGCCCGTTTCCCATTCAACAGGCCAATTTTGATCAACATTGGGAATTGAGTCGCGAATGCCAACTCCCATTGATCATTCATATGCGAACTTGTGAATCGGAAATGCTTGCGGCGATTGAAAGACAGGCGACCTTCGGCCCTCTTCGAGGTGTAATGCACTCGTTTTCGGGGAGCACCGAGACGGCCCAGAAGTGCCTAGAACACGGATTATTCATCAGTTTTGCTGGCATGCTAACCTACAAAAAGTCCCAAGCGTTGAGAGAGACAGCGAAAACGGTTCCACTGGATCGAATTTTGGTTGAAACCGATAGTCCCTATTTGAGCCCGGAACCCCATCGCTCAAAGCGACCGAATGAACCATCGCAAGTCGTCTACACTGCGAAATGCTTGGCGGAAACATTAGATATCGGCGTAAAGGATCTAGCCAAAATCACAACCGAAAACGCCAAACGCTTATTTTGGCGAATGAAATGACCAAACCTTCGGCAATCATTGTGAATGAAAACGCAATCCATCGGTTATTCTAGGGGAGTCGTACCAACCCGCATTGACCCATTCTCAAACCTACGCTTAACCGCCTTTACTTTCCAAATCATGCCTACTTCAACTTCATCCTTCGCGGATTGGATCAAACCTCCGATAGAAGATGTTTGGTTGTTGACGGGACCAACCGCGTCTGGCAAGAGCAGCGTGGCGATACACTTGGCATCGGCAATCGATGCTGAAATTATCTCGGTGGATTCGATGGCGGTCTATCGTGGAATGGACATTGGGACCGCCAAGCCCACGAGCGATCAACGCGAACGGGTGCCGCATCACCTCATCGACGTGATCGAGCCGACATGCGATTACAGTGTCTCTCAGTTCGTGATGGATGCACACGCGAAAGCGGATGAGATTCGATCCCGAGGCCGAAAAGTCCTTTTGGTGGGAGGCACTCCACTCTATCTTAAGACCCTGATGTGCGGCATGTTTCTCGGCCCACCCGCCGACTGGGAGTTTCGCGCTGCGGTAGAAGCAGACGTCGCTGAGTTTGGCATCGAATCGTTGAGACGCCGACTCGAACAAGTCGATCCGCTTTCGGCGTTTAAGATTCTTGCTGGGGATGTTCGCAGAATGACTCGGGCATTGGAAGTGGCCAAAATTACCGGTCGCCCCTTGAGTCACTGGCAAAATCAGTTCGAGCGAATGGCCCAGCCACGAGGCTGCAAGAGTTTCGTGTTGGCTTGGGAACGCTCTGCATTGCATCAGCGGGTAAACCGACGCGTCGATGAGATGTTTCAACGGGGTCTCTTAAATGAGGTCGAGACGCTGATGACCAAGCATGGACAGCTCGGCAGGACGGCATCGCAAGCGGTGGGTTACAAAGAACCCATCGAGTTCTTGAGCGGATTGGTGGACCGGCCATCCATGATCGAAAAAGTCAAGGCGCACACGCGACAATTCGTGCGACGCCAAGAAATCTGGTTTCGATCCATGCCCATGATCGAACGTTTGCATATCGGTAGCGAAAAAGATCTAGAGCAAGCTGCAAGCAAGGCTCTGACAACATTCGCACCGCTCTAATTAGCCGGAACGCGCTAGCGTCATCAGCCGGAGAGCGCTAGGGTGAAGGACAGTTACCACTGGCGTAAAGCCAGATGGCATGAATACAATGCCCCTGTGATAAACCCAGCGGCACTCGACCAGTTTCGCTATCCCCACTTTTTCGTAAGGTTAGAGATTTGCGTATTTCTTGAGCGATTCCAGGATCGACTGAAGACGATTCCATGCATTGAGCAAACTGGATTCCGAAAGATCGTCGAGTTGTCTCACGTTGGTCGAGAATTCTTGTACGAACCGATTCCACTCCAAGGCATAGCGAGGAATCGAACGCGATCGTTCTTCGCAAAGCGCCTTTCGTTCGGTGGCTTTTCGAAGCACCTTTTTTTGAATCGAACAGGGAGAATCGTCCTCCGCTCGTGTGGTGGCTTCGCAGCGAAGCAGGTCTTGGCGAGCCTCGATCCATTTCTTCTCGGCGATTCGCTTTTCGTTGCTCCAATAGTCGGGCAGCTCTTTCTCGAGCCATGCCGAGACGCGTTGCAATTGCTGGCGAATATCGTCTGTTTGCTTGCCCGTATCGTGGCGCAGTTTGGCCACCGATTCGATGAACGTCTCGATCGCCTCCAAGCTTTTCACGTTTGCTTCAGCCATGGCCGCGTTGGTACTCCTCGATCAATTCCGCCTTGCGCATCAAATAGGGAACGTGCCGTTCGCTTGCATCGATCAGTCGACCAAGTTGTTTCATTTCCTGTTCGAATTCGGCCGAGAATTTCAGGTGCTCTTGGTCGCGCCAGGAAATCGCCAACTGCTGCATTTGTTGCGAGAGCTTGGTCGAAGCGTCTCCGAGCAATCCGGAAAAGCGTTTGAGCTGCATCGCAAAATTTCGAAGTTGCTCTGGGTCAACAATTGCTTGTGCCATTCTTTTGTCGTATTCGAAAATAGTTGCCGAAATGAAAAAACCGCGACTCAACTTGACTTGCACATCATATTCGTGAGACGGGCTTTTCGCGATAGCGCTCACAGATTCCTCGCGGCAGCTAACAAGATTGCATCATCATAGCCCCATGCCCTCAAACCTTGCCGAACGATCTCGACATAGGATGCGTCCGGAACGACAAACGAGCGTTTTTCGCTTGCACAGACATGGTATGTGATTGCCTCAACGGACTGCTCCAATTCGTTGATCACCGTTACCGCCAAACGCTCATATGCAGTCGGTACACCTTCCTTTTTGTCGAGCGCTTTCCAGCCTTCATCGCAAACTTCAAAGAGTACGCCTGGAACCAAACGCCCTACACTCGGCTTTATATCCAGCACCCCACCTTTTCGTGTTGCCGCATAAAGTGTGAAAGCGAGGTCGTAGCTTGGCAATCGTGCGTTGCAGTAATACCTCAATAACGACTGCCGAAATCCATTTCGACTACACCACGCGTCTAAGTCCTGGAGGTTCAAATTCGACCCATAAGCAAAATACAATTTGTCCGACATGCTCATGCTCAAAACAACGTGTATATGAAAGGTGCGGCCCCTGTTGAACTTAGCATGACGATCACTCCAATCAATCCGAGCGAGAGCAGAATAGGAATCAACCACCATGCTTTGTTCTCGATGATGAATTGCGTGAACTCTTGAATCAGCGTCAAGGGTGGCTCGTCGCCAGCCTTTTCGAACTCGCTCTTCGTTTCGGAATCGGACATGTTGCTTTTCGAAATGAGTTCTCAGAATCGGCGATAGTAGCTCGCCAACTCTTTAGGGTCGGTTTTGGATTGCCAATACGTTTCCTGATTTCGATTCATTCTAAGTTGCAAAGTATCGCGGCGGAGCAGCCGAAACATGATTCCGATTGGCAAAAAGACGCAAAAGTAGATCAGCAACATCGATAGCTCACCCAAAATCATCCCAATGGGAGCGGCAGCGATCATCAAGCCGACAAAGACGGGGCGAAGCCAGCGAGGTCGTATCCAACCCACCGCAGCCATCGCGCCACCGACACCGACGAGCATCCCGAGAACTGCCGGGCTCGCGCCCCAAAGCCACCCGATCAACGGAACGGCAATCAAGCACAGAACACCAAATTGGCGAAGTTGTCGCAAACTAGGGGACCAGTTGATTTCGAATAGGCTCATTGCTTTGCTGCTTTCTAAGCACATCCGCAACTGTTTTTCATACCAACGCGCCGTTGGGCGATAGCCCCGGTTTTCCAATTGCTCGACATTCGTCGTGAACCAGGGCTATCGCCCTTCGGCTATCAGTTTGTTTCACTCGAAGTCCTTTAGTCTAATTCAAATTGTTTCAAGTAATTGCGTCTCGCGTCTGGATCGTGCGGCCGTGGCTGCTCGGACTTGAGCAACAATTGCTTTCCAAGCACCAACGCGTCCATGTCGGTCATCATAAAGCAACGGTAGGCATCTAGCGGCGTGCAAACAATCGGCTCGCTGCGAACGTTGAAGCTCGTGTTAATCATCACAGGACAATCGGTCAATTGATGGAAGCGACTCAACAATTTGTGCAACAGCGGATTGCGAAGGGAATCGACTGTTTGGATTCGGGCGGAATAGTCAACGTGCGTCACCGCAGGAATTTCGGATCGAGGCATATTCAATTTCTCGATCCCAAAAACGTGATTCGCGGATTCGTCTATCGCAATTCGCTTCTCTGGACGCACGGGCGCAACAAGCAACATGTAAGGGCTGTCAACTCCTGGCTGCATTTCAAAGTACTGATGGACGTACTCTTTGAGAACGATCGGTGCAAATGGGCGGAACGACTCTCGGAATTTAATTTTGAGATTCATCACCGACTGCATCCGCGGGCTTCGAGCATCGGCCAAGATACTGCGCGCACCTAACGCTCGAGGGCCGAATTCCATCCGCCCTTGAAACCAACCGACAACTTCCTCGGAAGCGATCCGCTTGGCGACCTCATCACACAGCAGGTCATCGGATTCAAAGCAACGATACACAGCTTGCTGCTGTTCCAGGATCAAACAAACATCTGCATCGGAAAAATCTGGGCCAAGGAACGAGCCCTGCTGGCTGTCCTCGAGCCGAATCGTTCGCGGTCGGTCCAGCAATTGGTGCCAGATAAAGAGTGCTGTCCCCAATGCTCCCCCCGCATCGCCAGCAGCTGGCTGAATCCAAATTTTGTCAAACGGCCCTTCACGAAAAATGCGACCATTGCCTACGCAATTCAAGGCGACACCTCCAGCCAGCACCAGATTCTTGGAACCCGTCGTTCGCTGCGCGTGCCGAGCCATTCGCAACATGACTTCTTCGGTAACGGCTTGAACGGAGGCGGCCAAATCCATCTCGCGCTGCGTAACAGGTGATTCAGGCTGTCGCGGTGCGCCGCCGAACAAGCGATGGAATTTTGGCCCTGTCATTGTCAAGCCTTTACAATAGTTGAAGTAGCTCATGTCCATCCGCATCGATCCGTCGGGCTTCAAATCGAGCAAGTGCGACATTATCTGCTCCACGAACCGTGGCTGGCCGTAGGGCGCGAGTCCCATGAGTTTGTATTCGCCGCTGTTCACTCGAAATCCGGTGTAGTAAGTGAACGCAGAGTAAAGCAAACCGAGCGAATGCGGAAATCGAATTTCTTGGTGCAGCGTCAGTTTGTTCCCCTGACCGTGCCCAACGCAAGTCGTCGACCATTCGCCGACTCCATCCATGGTGAGGATGGCTGCATCGTCAAAAGGTGAAGGCAAAAAAGCGCTTGCTGCATGCGACTGATGGTGGTCGAGAAAGACGATGCGTCGCTTATAACCGGGCAACGCATTCCGAATCTCGCGAGGGACGTGTAGTTTCTGTTTCAACCACAGCGGCAGGGCTTGTCGAAAGGAAGCGTATCCCGCAGGCGTGAAGGCAAGATACGTCTGGAGCAACCGCTCGAATTTCGTCAACGGTTTGTCATAAAAGCCAACGTAATCGAGTTGCCGTGCCGTAATCCCGGCACGGCGCAAACAGAAATCGACGGCGTGCATTGGAAAACGAGGATCGTGTTTCCGCCGGCTGAAGCGATCTTCTTGCGCTGCAGCGACAATTTCACCATCTACCACCAACGCGGCGGCGGAATCATGATAGAACGCCGAAATACCTAGGATCGCTGTCATCGGCTTAGTTTAATGCTTGCGATCTTTTCAGGGAATGCATGATGAAGTTGGAGCTCGTCAGAGAAAGCAAAGCTGGCAAGTTCTAGTTCTAGGTTGATGCAACTTTAGTCTTCGTGCCGATCGTCGCTCGCCGAAAAAGTGCTTTATTCATACTCGAAATCGGACACGCGGAAGCAATCTCAGCCGTCTGCCAACTAGCATCAGTTTGGGTGACGCCTCGGTGACCGGTGCTGAAGCCAGAACATCGAAAAAAGAAAACTGCCCCCATTTATTTCCGAGTAGCGTCAAGCTCTAATTTTCGGATTCGTCGCGAGACTGGATTTAGGGACTTTAGCTTCAAATTGAATGGCAGTGGCATATGTGCGATCAAGATCATTTTGGCGAAGATGCAAAGAAGTACTCACGCAGGGATTTAGGCGTGATGGTTTCAGCTGGCATTGGTGCCGCCTTGTTATTCCCAAGTTCGGCTCACGCTGTCGAAGTGACTGAGAGCGAAGTCGACATCAAGACGCGGGATGGTGTTTGTGATGCGTACTTCGTTACGCCCAAAAACGGCGCACATGCTGCGGTAATCGTTTGGCCAGATATCTTCGGCTTGCGCCCTGCGTTCAGGCAGATGGGCAAGCGGCTTGCAGAATGTGGTTACAGCGTGCTGGTAGTCAATCCATTCTATCGATCCAAGAAAGCGCCAGTAGCACAGGATGCAAGCAGCACACCCATTCAAGATGTGTTTCCACTAGCGCGTACATTGAGCGAGAAGACGCACAACGATGATGCCAAAGCGTTAGTGGCTTGGCTCGACGCTCAGCCGCAAACCGATACGAACAAGAAGATCGGTACGATCGGATATTGCATGGGTGGTCCAATTGTTATGCGAACCGCAGCCTTGGTACCCGAACGCATCGGCGCAGGCGGCACGTTTCACGGCGGTGGACTCGTCACCCAAAAACCCGATAGTCCTCATCTGTTGATACCCAAGATGAAAGCGCAGTTTCTGATTTGTATTGCCGAAAACGATGACCAAAAAGAACCAGAGGCCAAGAATGTGCTGAAGGACTCTTTCGCTCAGGCCAACTTGCCTGCGGAGATTGAGGTCTACAAAGCTGGCCATGGGTGGTGTCCTCCAGACACCAAGGTTTACAACCAAGAGCTTTCCGAAAAAGCTTGGGCGCGCCTGCTTGTACTATTCGAGAACGCCTTGGCGTAACATGGTCAGGTATGCTTCTAACTGCCAACATCCATCACGGCCTTCGTTTTTTAGGCCAGTTGATTTGGCAAACCTAGGTCTTCTTTGCGTTCGTCCCTTGATTGATGTTCTTGCTGTGTGGAGAATGTGACATCTGGTAGAGGTTTTTCCAATCAAGATCGATTGGGTTGAAAACAAAAGACGTTTTCCGACAACAGTCGTAACTGAATTGCACCAATACAATGAATGAGCCAAAACCGAAGACGCAACTTCAATCGATTACGTCCAGCGTTCCGGTCTTCAATTGCATCGTCTATGTGCTTCGTGACTCAAGCGGCAACGTTTCAGGACGAGTTGCAAATTTGCCCGATCTCGAATTCACTGCATCGACCGAACGAGATCTCCTAGGCAAAATCGTAAAAGAATTCAAGCGGGCCGTTCTCGAGTATTCACAGAGCGCGAATGGTGTACCTTGGCTCGAGCCACCCATCGCAAAAGAACCCAACGAACAAACACGCTTGATACCGGTGCATTTGTAGTATCATCGATGCAAAGTCAGCATTAACCAACATGAGCTTGTGAAATCTTGTAAGCTAGACAATCGCTAGCCAGCACTAGGCAACGGTGAACTACCCAGCCTCAACTCGCACCGGTTTGACACGCCGGAGCGTCGAATTGGTACAAAGGTAAGAGGTTTCCAACCCTTCCGCCTTTTTTATTGCCCCCTGAAGCTCGAAAGATAATACGAAGATGATCAACCCTCTGGTGCGAATCGTAACGCTTCTCGTGATAGCGGCGTTCACGCCTACCTTCACGGCCATCGCGCGAGACCCGGGCAGTGATTCCGCGAAAGCCCCACTCAAAGTGTTCATCCTCGCTGGCCAATCGAACATGGAAGGACATGCTGAAATTCGCACCTTTGACTATATCGGCAAAGATCCGGCCACGGCAGCTTTGCTTAAGGAGATGCGCAATCCCGATGGAACGCCTCGCGTATGTGACGAAGTATGGATGTCCTATTTGACCGGGCCTTATGATGGCAGTGCAAATGGCGAGGGCTTGGGGAAATTGACCGCAGGCTTTGGCGCACGCGGAGATCAACCCACCAAGGCTGGCGGAAAGATCGGGCCTGAGTTCACCTTCGGTATCTACATGGAGAAAGAGCTGAAGGAACCCATCCTGATCATCAAGACCGCTTGGGGCGGCAGGTCGCTTAACACGGAATTTCGCCCCCCCAGTGCCGGGCCATACAAGTTGCCCAAGCAGATTCAAGATGAGTGGGACAAAAATCCGCAGGGTGCCCACGGCATTCCCAAACTTGAGGATCGAAAGAAATGGCAAGAAGACAAGGATGCTGCCTCAAGTGTGTTTTACCGCATGATGGTTGAGCACGTGAAAAAGGTGCTGGCAGATCCCGCTCGGGTCTGCCCCGCCTATAATCCCAAGCAGGGCTACGAACTGGCGGGTTTTGTATGGCTTCAGGGTTTCAACGATCTCGTCGATGGTCAGACCTATCCGAATGGTAATTATGACGAGTACTCGCGCCTCTTGACACACTTCATCCGCGACGTGCGCAAAGACCTTTCCGCTCCGAAAATGCCATTCGTCATCGGCGTACTTGGTGTCGATGGCGAAAAAAACGTCAACTTCCGCAAAGCCATGGCGGCTCCGGCTGCCATGCCCGAGTTCAAAGGGAATGTGGTTGCAGTAGATACCGCGCCGTTTTGGGATCGTGACATAGAAGCCGCAGAACCCAAGCAGGGCGAGTATAACGAAATTGTCGGCACGGCTCACACATTGAAACCAGATGGCACACTCGATACAGAACGGAAATGGGATAAGTTCTGGAAGCCGATTGGCAAGCCTCTGCCAGAGGAGCGAAGCTGGCGTTTCGTCACGGTCGATGCCACCGAAACGAAGGACAAACTGAAAGAATTCACCGACAGGAGATTCCGTGACATAGTACTGCCAGCCGGTATGGAGAATTGGTATATGCCTGACTTTGATGACAGCAAATGGACAGCGGGCAAGGCTCCAATTGGCAAAGGCGTATGGAACCACAGCGGGGTCACGCTGGACAATTATTCTTCGATATGGGCGAAACAGGAATTCCTGCTCATGCGTTCCACTTTTGAAGTAGATAACCTCGATTACGATTCCTACCGCATCGCGATTTTGGCGCGACAGGGGTTTCATGTTTATTTAAACGGAAACAAGATTCACACCTACATCTGGTGGCTAGATAAGCCGCAATACAGATCCATCGTCCTCGATAAAGGACGGACTCAATATTTGAAGAAAGGAAAGAACGTCTTGGCGGTTTATGCCAATGACCAATACTCCCCGAACTCCCCTGAACATTTTGCAGCGCTCGATGCATGGCTTGAGGGAATCACCAAGGCGGATCAGGAAAAGCTCGACCTCGCTTTGAAGGAAGTCCTTTCACCCAAAGACAGAGAAGCACTCAAAGGCGCATCCAATGGCGGCTACCATTACTTCGGCAGCGCAAAAATATTTGCTCAAATGGGCAAAGCCTTTGCCGAAGCAAACCTCAAACTCATCAAAAAGTAGGAAGCAAACAAAACGGCGGAGCCTGTGGCCAGTTCACTGCGATCGCATCCATCTTCACCAACGAAATGAACCATGATTGTGATCCGACAGGCCGTATCCACCGACGTGGAAACCATCGCACGTTTCAACATCGCGCTCTGCCGTGAAACCGAAGGACGGGAACTTGATCCCGTGACGGTAACCAACGGAGTCAGACGCTTCGTTTCCGAACCCAACAGGGGAAGGTACTTCGTGGCTGAGATCGACGGCGAAGTCGTGGGACAAGCCGCGCACACGTTCGAATGGAGCGATTGGAGAAACGGTGAGATCTGGTGGATTCAGAGTGTCTATGTTCATCCCCATTTTCGCAGCAGGGGCGTATTCCGCACTCTCTTCACGCACATTGAGGAACTCGGCGAAGCGGATGTAGATTGCTGCGGCATCCGCCTCTACATGGAGCGGGAAAACGAAACCGCTCGAGAAAGCTACCGACGCCTCGGCTTCAGCGAAACGGGTTATGTGGTTTTCGAGCGTTTGTTTTCCTTAACGGATGAAACCTGATCGTGAACTCGAAACTTCCTTTAATCGATGGCGCCACCGGCACTGAACTCAACCCAACCCTTTTTTAAGGCAATTCGGTATCCTTTACGCTGTTCGTGGTTGTTTGAATTTGGTTTTCGTTCAAAGGAAGGCTTGCAAATTGTCCAAAATCCTAGTGCTTTATCACTCCAACTCTGGCAATACTCAAAAGATGGCAGAGTTGGTTGCCGAGGGTGCCCGACAACTTGAAGGGACAGAAGTGCGATTGAAAGATGTCTCGAACGCCGATCACAACGATCTAAAGTGGTGCGATGGCATCGCACTCGGATCACCGACCAACTATGGCAGCGTTAGTTGGCAAATGAAGCAATGGTGGGACCAGCAACCGATAGAAAACTGGGGAAAGCTTGACGGCAAGATTGGTTGCGTATTCACGTCGGCTGGCGCGTGGGGTGGTGGACAAGAATGGACTTGCATGACTTTGTTGTCGATTCTCATTAACTACGGATTTCTGGTGTTTGGAGTGACGGACTACACGGGGGTGAAGTTCTCTGCCCATTATGGCGCAATCTCCGCTGGCCCGCCGGTGGAGGACGGAGGCCAAGAAGCGTGTAGGAGGCTTGGGCTGCGGTTGGCTGAATGGTCTACAAGCCTCATCGACGGCCGCAAAGACGCTCATCCGCTGAATCAAATCTACGAGCGATTTCGTGAGCTAGGGAAATAAGCATTCCCAGGACGCGCCTACCATTGCGTTAGGCACTCGATGACGTCCAGCAATTATGCTGCATTGCCTCAGGTCAGCCAAGTGCATAAAAGTAGTCACCGCGGTCGAGCAGGCGGTGCCAAGCCGAAAGTATTTTTTTAATTCGTCGAGTGGCGTAAGCGACTGTGCCAGTAGCCATAACAAAAGTAAATGCCCAGACCAATGGCGAGCCAAATCACCAATCGCATCCAGTTCTCACTTGGCAACGAAAGCATGAGTGCAACGCAAAGCAGGATACCCAACGTAGGGAATAATGGCGAAAATGGGCATCGAAATGGTCGTTCACGATGCGGATCCACGTAACGCAATATCAAAACGGATGCACAAACCAGAGTAAAGGCAAACAACGTACCTATGTTGGTTAGATCTGCCAGAATGTTGAGCGGCAAAAGGCTAGCGGCGGATGCCACAACCAATCCAGTCAGGATGGTCGACTTATACGGTGTTTGCCACTTGGGATGAACAGCCCCAAAGAATCCAATCGGCATCAATCCGTCACGAGCCATTGCCAAGAATATTCTTGGTTGTCCCATCATCATCACGAGCAATACCGAAGTGATGCCCGCGATGGCCCCAACGGTTACGATGAATTGGGCAAATCCATAACCCACTTGTTCGAATGCTCTAGCAATCGGTGCGTTGACATCAATTTGGTCGTAAGGAACCATTCCAGTAAGGACGGCCGCGACGGCGATGTAAAGCACAGTGCAGATTACCAAGGAACCAATGATTCCGATCGGCAAATCGCGTTTGGGATTTTTGGCTTCTTCCGCCTGCGTGGAAACCGCGTCAAAGCCCAAGTAGGCGAAGATAATTCCAGCCGCACCCGCCATCATACCTTGATTTGTACCTCCGAACACCGGTTGCCCAAAGAAGGTAATACCGCCGTAGCCAAACGGAGCGAAATTGTCTGTCCAGTTCGCGAAATTGACATACCAAAAACCTACGAAGATAACGAACAATACAACACTGACCTTGATGGCCACCATTATTGCATTGGCAAAGGCACTCTCGGCAACGCCGCGCACAAGAATCGCGGTTACGACGGCAGTGATCAAGATGGCTGGCAGGTCGAAGAAAAAGCCGGTACCAAAAAACGCCCCACTTTGAACTACGATTTCTTGTCCCGTGGCACTCACATGATTTATTGCGTCCGCTTTCCCGTTGTAATCGAATGGAGCATCCGAAAATCGGTGAAGAAATGCGTCCTTGGCGAATGGGTTGATCCCAAATTGACCCAGCAAGGCTTGCAAGTATTTCGACCAACCGTGCGCGACAGTCGATGACGCGACCGCATACTCAAGTATCAAATCCCAACCGATGATCCATGCCATCAGTTCGCCGAGAGTCGCATAGGCATAGTTGTAAGCCGAACCGGCGACGGGTGCCATCGAAGCGAACTCGGCATAGCACAATGCTGCAAACACGCATGCTAAGCCAGCAACTACGAAGGACAACATGATCGCGGGCCCCGCTTGGGTGGCCGCCGCTTTGCCAACCAGCACAAAGATCCCCGTACCGATAATGGCCCCCACACCAAGTGCAGTGAGCGAGATCGGGCCCAATGTGCGTTTCAGCCGATGGCTCCCCTCCATATCGGCTACCATATTGTTTAGACTCTTGGTGCGAAACAATTGGTTCGTCATTCCGGTTCCTATTGGATGTGTAGTGGGATGTTGCCTGGGGAAAATCCGATTCTAGATTGAACCGGCTCTGAATTTAATAACCCACCCGCGATTAATTGCAAGTTTCAATGTGGGTTTCGGGCGATTTTGACATCCATCATTCATCTCATGGTCCAGACTTCTCGACCGGAACATGCGCTTGTGGTTGACGCAATGGGAGCACGGCAATTAATGCCGCAGAACAAATACTCGTGAAACTTAGAAAGAACAAACCATAAACGTACGAACCCAAAGTTGAATCAACGTAACCCATGACGGATGGGCCGAGAAAACCGCCCAAATTACCAATAGAGTTGATCATCCCCACGCTTCCCGCCGCAGCAGAAGAGGTCAGAAAAAGGCTAGGCAATGACCAAAATGCGGGCATATAGGACTTCATCCCAGCCGCTGCAACGGAAAAACAAAGCACGGAGAGGTAAATGTTGCCACGCGTAAAGGGTGAGAGCACTAGCAACGTCGCTCCGATGACAACCGGTAACACCGAGTGCCATCGACGTTCATGGAATCGGTCCGAACTCCAACCGATAAAAAGCTGACCTGGGATGACGAGCAAGGACGGAATCATAACGAGCAGTGCAACTCGCGATGGCTCCAGTTGGTACCACTGCTGCAAAATACTAGGCAAGAAGAACTCGATTCCGTAGTTCGCTGTGACGATACCGAAGTATGCCAAAGAAAGCAGTAGGACTCGAGGGCTAAACAGAGCCGATAACACAGAATGGTGACTAGTATCGGCACGCAGGGCTTTTTCCCGAGCCAGTTCTGTTTCCAAGGCGTCACGCTCTTCCAACGTGAGCCATTTTGCAAATCTTGGACGATCGGTGAGATAAAATAGCACGACAATACCCGCAATCACCGCCGGTATTCCCCAAAAAATGTAGATCCATTGCCACCCCTTTAGACCAAGAAGTAGGGGGTTGGTGACCATTTCACCATCGACAAGGTGCGTCCTGCCGATATCGATAAACAATCGTGAAATGGCCGGCCCAATCATCATCGCAAGCGGCGAGGCAATCAAGAAATACGAGATCGCGCGAGCTCGATCTTTGGAAGGGAACCAGTGCGTTAAATAGACGATTACGCCTGGAAAAAAACCTGCTTCCGCCACTCCCAGCAAAAACCGCACGATGTAGAACTGCGTCGGTGTCTGCACAAAGGCCGTCGCCGCAGCCATAAACCCCCAAGTCACCATGATCCTGCAAATCCATTTTCGAGCACTCCATCGCTCGACAATCAAAGACCCAGGTATCTCAAGCAGAAAGTACCCCAGGAAAAAAATCCCACCTCCGAAACCAAATACCCAACTGTCAAACTCAGGAAGATCCTCGCCCATGGTGAGTTTCGCTACTGCGACGTTGGTTCGATCCACGTAAGCGATGATGTAGCAAATGAACAACAAGGGTACCAATCGAAAGTATGCCTTGATGCGAGCCGAATCGAGGGGACTAGTGTTGGTTGCGATGATGATTTACTCAGAACAGCAAGGAGAGGTTTATTGATCCGTTAGACGCTAGACACGGCCGTGCTCGCCCTATTGTAATCGATCGCGAGCGAGGGATGTGGCCGAACAATTCTTTGCGTTCTTACATCGATTCCATCCCCGATACTATCATACAATGCTGCATCGCGTCCATCCGCAGCTCTTGTTCGCGTCTCAAAGCAAACGAGAACCAATTCCTTGGAGTTTAAATTGAAGTCAAGCCAATCTCAAACCGTTTTTCAACTCACCTATAATTATGTCCGCGAGACCGCCTTGCTCGAGAGTACGCTTGCACTGCTAGAATGGGACGAGTACACGGGGTTACCCTACCGTGCAGCCCCTAATCGCGCCGACCAAGTAACATTCCTGAGCGGCTTGGTCCACCAACGCAAGACCAGCCAGCAGCTTGGCGGATGGTTAAACGAGCTTTCTCATTCGGAACTTGCCAAGAACCCGAATAGCGAAGTCGGCGCATCCATACGAGGTTTAAAACGCGATTTTGACAAGAATGTTCAACTGCCCGAGGACTTAGTCAAGCGAATTGCGCATGCAATCACTGTCGGGCAACAGATCTGGTCGGAAGCGAAACCGAAAAACGACTTCGCCTCCTTTCTGCCACACCTTACCGAAATCGTCCAGTTGCGCCGCGAGGAAGCTGCCATCTTAGCCAACGGCAGCCCTTGCAAATACGACAGCCTGTTGGACCAATATGAGGAAGATGCGTTCACCGACGAAGTCTTGGAGGTGTTCTCGGAACTGAGGGAGCAACTCGTCCCTCTCGTGCAGGGTCTGACGCAATCCGGCTCCGGCCCCGATGGGAAGTCGATCATGGGTGAATTTGATATTGCAAAGCAGAAAGGATTTTCGCATTGGGTGGCTGCTCAAGTCGGCTTTGAGTTCGATCGAGGACGGCTGGACGAAACAGTTCATCCTTTTTGCACAACGCTCGGACCACACGACCACCGCATCTTGACTCGGTATGATGCGAGCTCATTCAGTAGCGGCCTTTATGGCACGTTGCACGAAGCGGGGCACGGAATGTATGAACAAGGCCTTTCACCGGAGTGGTTTGGCTTGCCGGCGGGTAGTGCTGCGTCCTTGGGCGTTCATGAGTCTCAGTCGCGGTTATGGGAAAACATGGTTGGCAGATCGAGAGCCTTTTGGCATTGGTGTTTGCCTCATGCCCAAAAGTGGTTTCCCTCCTTAAACCATTTTTCCGTCGATCGTATTTACGCCGATTTGAATCGTGTTGAGGCCAGTCTGGTACGAATCGAAGCCGACGAAGCGACGTACAACTTGCACATATTGCTTCGCTTTGAATTGGAGCGGGAACTGATTGACGGGAACTTGAAATGTGAGGACCTGCCTCAAGCTTGGGCGGATCGCTACGAAACATACCTAGGGATTCGACCCGCAAACGATAGCGAAGGAGTGATGCAGGATGTTCATTGGGCCGCCGGGCTGATTGGCTACTTTCCAACGTATACGCTTGGAAACATTTTCGCGGCACAGCTCATGGTCGCAGCCGAACGTGAGCTTGGAGATGTCAACGAGATGATTGGCAAAGGAGAGTTTCGTCCGCTACTCGATTGGTTGAGAACAAACGTGCACAAGCATGGGCGTTGCTACAAACCGACCGAGTTGATTGCGTCGGCAGCAGGCGAAACGCTCTCTTCCAAGCCATTGCTTCAATACCTGGAGAAAAAACTGAAGCCGCTATACTAGTACCAGTCATTGGAATTAACGTCGCACAGGAGACTACTCGTTCCCAGGCTCTGCGGCTCTGCCTGGGAACGCATTGGTGTGGAGGCTCCTGCCTCCCGAGTTCACAAACTAAGGATGCATTTCGGCGAGGCGGAGCCTCGCTTGCATTGAGTTCCCAGGCAGAGCCTGGTAACTAGATTGCACAGTGCAACAAAACTTGCAATCCGTGCCACTAGAGTCGTAGCAATAACGACTGGATGAAATCAATGGATTTTTGGTTTAAGCTGAATTCCTGAGGAACCATCGTAGACATCGTAGGATCGGCGGTATGCGTAGCCTCTACGATTTTGCTGGATGGGATCATTCTGGTTCCGGAGCCAAAACGTATGGACGGCATTTGTTCGGAGGTAGGTCTGCACAGTCCGAGTTCGTCGCATAGGACCGCGTAGAGATCCCCCAACTGTTGCCACGCTACTTCGGACTCCGCAATCTTCGGCATATGGTCGGCGCTTGCGATCACCAACCCGACTCCGGCAACACCTGCGAGCAGTAGTTCTTTGATGGTGGCGAATACCAGAACTGCCGAGCCACCAAAATCGACAGGTACCATGATGACCGCAATCAGCGGAGCGAATAGAACTCCAGCAGGTGCTAGACCCGTTAGCAATCGTTTTGCGAGCGGCATTTCCGACCACATCCTCGCAGTGAACTCGTCAAGTTCAAGATCATCCAACTCGATGCGGCTTTCGTTTTGAAAGCGTTCGATCGCGCGTTGGCAAGCAGATTGAATTCGGCTTTGCTGGCTGTCGCTGGTAGGTGCCTCGGGTAAAAAGTCATCGAGCTGCAAATATCCTTTTTGGTCGTGTCGCTTTAAGTAGTCGACCAACGCGTCCGCAGTCACAATCTTGCCCGATTGCCCGGAAGTCCATCGCGATCGAATCCAGTGACCGATCGATTCTGTTTTCCCACTAAACCAAGCGGTGCCATTGAGCCAACCGGGCATCCAACTGGTTGTCTTAGCCAAACCGGCCTTGCTCACTTCGGCGATACGAGCGGTCCAACGACTAGGCATGGCCCACCAAGGGGCCGTTCGTTCGAGCGACTTGGAAATCTGCAGGATGATTTGTCGCGACGCTTGGAGCCGGATTTTTGGTTCTCTGGCAACGGCAGAACCGTCGAGTGAGAAGTCCAAGCAAGCGTTCGCGACCGTACTTTGGAGTTCCTTGGTAACGGTTTTCAGTTGACTCGAATGCGCTTTGGCGAGCGCCAACGCTTCGCGAACTCGGGCTCGCAATTGTTGAACCGTAGAGTCGAGAACGCCTTTAAGAAGGCTTTGCTTATCGAGTTGAAAGCCGATGTTGAGCAACCAATCCGAGTCGGAAATCGGCTTGGGAGGTTGCGGCGCAGGCGATTCATCGATGCGAAAGAAGAGAGGTAGTGTTTGCCCTCTGGGCGGTCGGTATCCACTGGGTGAGGACGGAATTCGCTCGCGTTGCAGAGGGCCATCAAATCCATATGCCATATACTGTCGATGGAATCCTTGTGTTCGGTAAAGCCTATTGATTTCGGTATGGATTTCGTCGGACTCATATTTGCGAGGTACACGATTCACCGCCAATATCTGAGGAACGTTAGGCATTCGGTTTTGAAGCAATCGCATCAATCGGCTGACTGTTTGGTCATGCATGGCATTGGCGGGGAGAACGACAACAAACGCTGAGCACAATGGAGCCGCCAACGCCAGGACGTTGAGCCTTGCATCGGCGATTGACTGAGAATGCTCGTGAACTAGCTCATTGGATGCCGTTGAGGCCATTGAGGCCATTGGGGCCATTGATTTCGTCGCCGTCGCACCGGTGTCGCTTGAGGAGGATGTGTTTTGAGGCAGAAATCCGGTTTGCACATCCGGACAATCCATGATGGCAATACCCCATCGATCCAACTCCGAATCGGTGGCAATCAGAGGAATCTCGATGGTTGGGCGGTATTTTGTCTGTCCGTTGCTGTCCAGGTAGGAACGTGGGACCCTATCGTTGTACTGCATGGCAGCTTGGGCTGGGTCCAGTGAAAGCGGTTCGCTTTCACATCCAAAAATCGATTGCAGCCGCGAGCCAATGAAATCCCAGACTTCAGGTTCCTTGGTCCACGATTCAGGCAACCACAAAACAAACCGATGAGTGCCTGCCTTGTTTTCAGATCCGACAAGGATTCGATGTCGATTTTCATCGGAAAGGTACGTAGACACCAATGAGCTTTTGCCTGCATTGAGCAAGCCTAAAACAGCAAGAATCGGCGAATCGGGAGCAGAGCAGCAGATCTTGGCCTGTTTGAGTCTTTGTTTGAGTTCGGACGACAGACTGCATGCCTCATCCCGGCCGCCAATGCGGGATGCGGGCGAACGATCGATTTGCCAAGAAGGTTCAATTGTTCGCCGTTCTGGATTCGGATCGATCGGAATCTGTGCGACAAATTCGAAAAACGAAAGTGCGATGGGTTTCGGTTTGAGAGACGTCGCAAAGGCGTTTTCGGTTGATTTGCTAGCTAAAGCGGACTCTAGCGAGTTCAATTCTCTCAACAATCGCTCGTTCTTGGTTTCATTTTCGAGCACGGGAATTGTGCCTCCTTTGTCGATCTCAGATCCCCTTGAATATTCTAGGTTTCAGCAGATAGTAGAACATCTTGACCAAGAATCGAAAGCCGGACCAAACGATGCAGCCGCCACGAACACTCACTTCACGACAATTGACCTTATTCATTATACTGATGATCTTTTGCCCAGTAGGCTGCGGTCTGCTTCTTTCCTATTTTACGCGGAGGATACCGGAACCTGAGTTGCCCGCCTTGGTTCGACTGCATTCGATGTGGATTACACCTGGTGGAAACAAGGATGATCAACGAATGGTTCCGTGCGTGACGATCAAGAACCCAACCCAAGAATCGTGGCGGAATCTGTCGGTAGGGCTGAATGAACAGTTCTACTGTAGCGACCCCAAGGAACTGCGAGCTGGCGAAGTCCTGTCTCTGCCTTTGGAAGTTTTTGTTGCACGCAACGGGAGCGTTCGATTTCCGGTAGGCAATCGTGAAATCAAGCTTGTTACGGTTTTTGCTCAAATTAACTCGGGTGCCCGCGCCGTCAGCGAGCACAATATGCAAGGTCGATCAACGATTCGGCGGGAAAGCGATGCGGAGGAGATTTGGGTGAACGGCGCGAGGAAGGCACACAAGACAAAAGCGGATGGGCGCCCCTAACCCCAAAATCCGATCATCGCCTTGCTCTTTGCATGATCAACGCACTGACGGCAAAGACTGCTAAACTGATGACTGCCGTTGCCAGGGAACCCCATATCAAGGGCTGTTGCGACTCAAGATAGCGTTTGACTCGAAATACGTCGGGCGGATTTGCGTCGCTCAGGCCTCGCCGAACCATCACATTCCAATAATCCCAAGTGTCTGCGGGCAAGCTTTCCGACGCCATCTTTCTGAGGTCCGACAGGAAGTCTTCCTCGGTAATAGCCAGATCTATCTTTTGTGCCGCGAGAGACGAAAGTATCTGATAACGCTCCCAAACAAGCGATCCGCAATAAAAAAACGCCGATACAGCCACGAGAAATGCAATTGCAGCCACCGGCCCGAGCCAAATGGGAGCCCTGCTGCTCTTGGCTTTTTCCGGTGTGTCAGAAATGGCTGCGAGCGATGCCATGTTGCGAATGGTTGGCACGTCAAGAATCTTCGCGCATTGCGGGCATGGAAGCGACATGCCCGCTTGGCTACGGCTGACGGGGATATTTGCCCCGCAACTACAAGGCAGCAGATACTGTGACATAGATCCTAGATTTCAAAATGGCAAAAGGTGAGTTCAAAAGACGGTACGCAACGATTCGGTCAGAGGCTTAATTCTAGCTATCGCATGCGAATAGCACGATAGATTCTACTCGTTCAGAGTCTAGACCTTGCAAAGATCTCAGTTAGAATGTCGAGGCTACCGGAAAGTTTGGAAGACAGGCTTTTCGGGGGAGCGGGGACCAAAACAGGATTGGTATTCGCACCCGACCGACTGCATTCATCGCAACGCTTCTTGATCGCATGCCTCAAATTTCGCTGATCAAGCGGCAAACCTAACCCCTCGCCCAATTTCGTTCGCGTCACGTAAAGCTTCCAACCCCCCCCACATTTGTTGAGCAAACAATTGGCTGTTGCGGTTGGGCAAACTACAACGAACACGAGCAACGAAGCGACGAAGTTGTTTAGGTGGTTGAGTGAACGTATGCTTGGGTTAGGCATCATGGACGGATTGAATTGGTCGTGTTCCCTTCGCAGCAATTATTTCCGCAATTATTTGGCCCACGTGTACATTGGCGTAAACGCGAAATACACTGGAGTCCCAGGTCGACACCCTACGGCTTGCGGTTTTGTCAGAAGCAGTACGAACGGACGTCCTCTAGCCACGGTAGGCTTTCCTTATTCGTAAAAATTTACCATTTATCTGAGGAGCTCTGTCTGTAATTAGTTTGGTGCTACACTTCCTTTGCCTCGCTTTTGCAAGGTAGTAGGAAGCGAGAATGCAACGTTTTCCAGCGGTCCATCCGAAAATACTTTGTCCAATGAATCGGTCTCAAAACCGTTAAGTTGAACAGAAAATTTTTGCGAAGACCAAGACAAAACAACGCGTTTTCAAGACCGGAACTTTGCTTACAAACGAGCACTCCGATCCTCCATTTTTTTCGTGGTTTCAGGAGCTTTAACCTTGTTCGACGGCCTGTTGGATTTCGATGATGATTTGCCGCGCAGCGCTGACGACTTGGATGGCCTTCGCAAACTGTCGCTCGAGGAGGAAGGTGATGACCTAGGCGATGCTGTTGTCGTTGATGCAGTTGCTGCCGACGATCAAGTCCAATTGGAGAGCGAAGATGATTTGCTTTCCGGAATGGATGAGATCGAGACTTGGTCGGATGACCCAGTCCGAATGTATTTGACGCAAATGGGAGAAATCCCGTTGTTGACGCGTCAAGAAGAAATTCGACTGGCCAAAAAAATCGAAGTCACGCGACGTCGATTCCGTACCAAGTTGCTCGAATGCGACTACGTGGTCCAATTTGCCTTCAAAATCCTAAAGCGGGTGCATACCGGCGAATTGCCATTCGATCGTACAGTCCAGGTTTCGGTTACCGACCGCCTGGAAAAGGATCAGATCCTTGGACGATTGCCGCACAACCTCAAAACACTGGACGTGCTGCTCAAACGGAATCGTCGCGATTACCGCAACGCCCTGAGCAAATCGCTGCCAGCCAAAAAGCGTCGTGAAGCTTGGCAATCTCTCGCCCGTCGACGACGCAAGTCGGTTCGATTGATCGAGGAATTAGGCCTGCGTACTCAGCGGATCGAAACGATGATCGGAGTGCTCGAGCGATTGAGCGACCGCGTCGATGAGATCATGCACGATTTGGCAACGCTCAAATCGCACCAAGTAGCTCCCTCACAAGTTGCTCAACTGCGTCGCGAGTTTCGCCAGATCCTGGTCGCAACCCAAGAGACCCCAACCTCGTTACGCAAACGCGTGAAGATGGTTAAAAAGGTCTTCACCGAGTATCAACGTGCGAAGAAGCAGTTGAGCGAAGGCAATCTACGTTTGGTGGTGTCGATCGCCAAAAAGTATCGGAACCGCGGTTTGAGTTTCCTGGATTTGATCCAAGAAGGAAACGCGGGACTGATGCGGGCTGTCGACAAATTCGAGTATCGTCGCGGATTCAAGTTCTGCACGTACGCCACTTGGTGGATACGTCAAGCTATTACCCGTGCTGTTGCAGACCAAAGCCGAACCATTCGTATTCCGGTCCACATGGTGGAAACCATGTCCCGTGTAAGGAATGTTTCTCGGCAATTGCTGCAAGAGTTGGGCCGCGAGCCGACACTCGAAGAAACCGCTCGCCGTGCGGAGACAACGATAGAAGAAGCTAGGCGTGTGTTGGCCATGAGCCGATACCCAATCTCGCTCGATCGTCCCGTTGGAAACAGCGAGGATAGCCAATTTGGCGACTTGCTGCCCGATGGTACGGCCGAGAGCCCCGCAGTCGGGGCCGGACAGGAGATGCTACGCACTCGCATTAACGCAGTATTAAAGACACTGAGTTACCGCGAACGCGAAATCATCAAACTCCGATACGGGCTTGGGGACGGTTACAGTTACACATTGGAAGAAGTAGGCCACATCTTCAAAGTGACGCGTGAACGCATTCGTCAAATTGAAGCCAAAGCGGTTCGCAAACTCCAGCAGCCAAGCCGATCTCAAGAATTAGTCGGGTTCCTCGACTAAGTGTGTCTCATCCTTAACTAGTCGCTAGTCCTAAACCCCGGTTGAACACCACAGTCCAACCGGGGTTTTTTTGTTTCTTTAGGTTTTGGGCCCAATGCATCATTGTAGAACGATTGTCCTCAATCGTTCATGAGCCTGTAGAAATAACGCAAAGCCCCGATATCCGAGAAAAAACAAGCGATTGAGGACAATCGCTTTACTCTGGTTCCATTTAGCCTGAGTGCGAATTTGATTTTCTAAGATATTCAGTTCCCAACATGCAGCCCCGGTCTCTGTTGTGCCCCTCGCCTTCACGAGCAGAACGCGTTTGGCCCCACGCCGTTTGCGGAGCTTCGCTCGAGCACGCTCCTTTTGAACGGTCTTCTGTGCCGCAACACGTTCGTACACCGAAGTGTACTGGCTTTTCTCAGGCGCCTCAGCAACTCCCGCTCGCACGGGGTTCAAATCCACATAAGCAGTATCACGACGATTCTGCCTAGCCATGGATTGCGCCCCTTTCCGCAAATGCCAAACGAGAAAGGCAACGCCACAAAAATTCAAAAAAAATGGGTCGACAAGTATAGATAGATGGCCCCTTGAGAGGCCTTTTCCGATGAGGTGCACGACAGCGATCTCCGACGGGCCAAAAATTTCAGCACGAGCCAATCTTGCCATGATTCACTCCTTCGCATGACCGAACCAAGAAAGTACAGAGTCACCTCGACATTAGAATTTCCAATCTTGTTTTTAAATGCCCCCTAGAAATAAGTGGTGTCCCCAGGGTCCCCCCTCCCCAAGGTCCTCCCCTTCAGATGCAAAAACGAGGAACCTAGTGTCTTCATGTTGACGCTCCGATGTCCAGTTTTTGCAACATTAAAATGTGGTCGTTCCTTCGGGGCTCCGGTTCAGGCGTAAAGCCGAATTGCTGATAGAGTCTGATTGCAGGGGCGTTATTATGGTGAACGTACAGGCTGAGCAGTGGCAAAGTACTGCGTCCAAACGAAACATGTTCGTTTTGCGTTTTGATCGCTTGGTAGCGAAGGTGACTCATGATCTGGTGAGAGTATCTCCAGTCGCGGTCAGCCGGCTTACCTTGGAAATGTCGATCTAAACCAAGCATCGGAATGATCTGAAGGTTTCCATGTGGTCCATCGGGTGGTGGCCATTTGCGACGCGTAAATCCGAGAGAACCAAAACCGACCAAAATGTCTCGATCGTTTCGATAGAGCCATACCCGTGTCTTTCTAATATGGATCGATTCCCAAACATCTGAGCCCTGAATCCACTCAGTTGCCGCTTCGGCCCATACGCCAGGGCCACAATCGAATTGTACGAGGTCCGGTCGATCCTGATCCGTGAGCAAGTCCGCATATAGCTGGTAGGGCGAGTCATCCATGATTCGTTGACTACGCTACTTTTTTCGAGAAGGTAGGTTGCAAGCAGGTGCTTTTGCTGGTGGCATTTCGAGAGCTCGGCGAATCGCATCCGCTTCCTTTGCGCTCATTTCGCTATCTTCCTGTACGGCCGCTACAGTATCAAGTATATCCGTCACATCGAGATTGGGCCAAAGTTCGTGCGGTTCGACATCCAATGCAGCCGCCAGATTCAAGATCGTATTTCGCTGAGGACGGCACTGCCGATTTAACATTTGTGAAATAGCGGGCTGGGAACAACCAATACGTGTTGATAGTTGCACTTGTGTGATCGCCTTGGCTTTCATCAGCTCCTTCAATCGATCGGCAAACTTTGCCTCCTGAGTATCAAGCTCGTTTGCCGAATAGTCCACAGCGCGATCTCGCGATGCCTCCCTAACCTCAAACTGGTTGAGTTGAAAAGAAAACGGCTCCTTCGATTTGTCGTATTGTTGCAGCGCACTTCGAATCGTTCTCGATGCGCGCTTGCGGTCGGCGTACGAAGTCTCTTCCACTTCGATAATCTCAAGCATCGAAAGCACGGTTCTGCGGAAATGTTCTGAGTCTTGTAGTTGTGTAGGCCCAACGCTTGAAGTTTCGCTTTTCATTTTGTTCACCAATAGATTCTCAACTGATCGCCATCTCGCGGCGAAACCGAAGCACTTCGATCATTGAATGTGTTAGGGATTCGTTTTCACGTCGCATCCCAAGAAGCCAAATCGCACCACCTATTTGAAGTTCTCCATCCTCGCAAAATGCAATTCTGATTCCGTGCGAAAACCCAAAAGTGTCGTCAATCAGCAACTCGAAAATAGAGTGATATTGAAGTACAACAACTCTAGCGTCTAGCGCAAATGACTCACCGGTTGTCCAATGTTCAAGCTTTGCTGCTTGTCGCAGCAAAGCCAAACGCGAATCTCTGCGCGGCAAAAGTGCCCTCAAATCATCCATCGTGGCGGAGCAAATCTCGATTATCCTTTTTGCGACCACAATTGATTCCGTCTTTGCTTGACTAATTTATCGAACGCGATATAACAATACTATAACATTTCAGCGAGTCAAGCCTTGATTTCCTGGAAATTTCCATTGTTTATTACTGATGAGGATTCGATGTCACTGTTCGTTTCCGCCGAAACCCTAAGAATCTGGGCAAAGAAGCTCGAAGCAAGGTCCGTTTTGCCGCATCTCGTACGACGATTGGTGAAGGCAACGGGAATAGGAATCACTGAGTTGAATTTTCCTGCATACGAATCTGTCCAAAGGCCTGGTTTCGACGGGTTAGTCACTTGTACGGCAGGCAATGCCTGGTTGCCCGCTGGCAGAAGCGTCTGGGAGTTAAGTACCGAGGACGGCGTACGAGGAAAGGCGCAAGGAGACTTTGAAAAACGAACGACTAATCCGGACACAAAGATCCCGAAGGAAGTGCAAGAGCTATCGTACTTCATTTTCTTGACCCCTCGTCGCTTCAACCAAAAGACAGAGTGGGCTGAGGAACAATCGAAGTCGCCTGATTGCCACTGGCGAGGAGTCCGAGCTTACGACGCCGATGACTTGGAGCAATGGGTAGAGTCCGCGCCGGCCGGAATTCAAGCATGGCTAGGTAGAAAAATGGGAGTACGTCCAGATGGGGTAGTAGACTTTGCAGACTACTGGTTATCGATTTCAACTTTTACCGAATTCTCCCTTACTCCAGATGTTTTTCTTGCTGGCCGAACCAAAGTCGCAGCTGAGATTGAAAACTGGCTTTCAAAAGAAGCGAGTCAGTTGTTTTTGGTTTCTCGTTCACCGGTTGAAGTCATTGACTTCTTTGCAGCAACCGTTGCTGCGATGCCATTGGAACGACGCGAAGCAGTTGAGTCGAATGGCGTTATCGTTCGTGATCGCATGGCTTGGCAGAATATAGTTGACTCGTTCGCCCCTACATGTATGGTTATCGATCCATCAATCGAATTAGAGGCAAGTGAAGTTGCCGCAGCAACCCGCTGCGGACATCGAGTCTTGATTGCCGTCGATAGGATTCTTCTGGCAGAGAATCGCGAAGACGAGATGCCTCGGGCATGCCAGTTCGAACTTGCCAAAGCATTAGAGAAGTCAGGCTATAGTAAAGGCAGATCAGAACAACTTGCGCAAGCGAGTGGTGGTAGTATTGCGATTTTGAAGCACCTGTTAGCTCGAAATGGAACCAAACAATTACCTGCTTGGTCGTCGGAAGTCTCGTCTGAATCGATCACGGCATCATTGCTACTTGGCGGTTGGAATGATGAAGATGCTGACATGGAAATGTTTGCAAAGATTGCGGGGCGCCCTTATGCCGATTGCCAAGTCGACATTCAGCGAATGGCAAGTGGTCGCGATTCGCTGCTCTTACATGCGGCTAACAAATGGCGATTGATTTCGAAGGACTTTGCCTGGTCACTGTTTGAAGACCGAGTCTCACTCGCTGCAATCGAAAGGTTCGAACGTTTTGCGATCGACATACTTGCCGATGACGACCCTCGATTCCAGCTTCCTGAGGAAGAAAGGCTGTACGCAAATATCCGAGGTCATACACCAAGGTACTCGACAACGCTGAAGCAACATGTGGCAGAGACGCTCGCGTTCTTGGGTGAGTATGGAGACCGCTTTGAAGTTTCCTCATCGATTTCCATTAATGCGACGGTCAACCGAATCGCCGCAAGTGTGCTTAGTCCGACTGTGACTTGGCACCGTTGGGCATCCCTTGGATCTCGTTTGCCTTTGCTTGCTGAGGCTAGTCCTTCGAGTTTCCTTCACGCGATAAGAGAGGATCTTAAGAAATCAGAACCAGAGCTCGGCAAGCTAATACAGGAAGAGGAAAACACGGTACTTGGACGTTGCAACCACTCAGGCCTACTGTGGGCATTAGAATGTTTGGCATGGCCTCAAAAGCATGTTGGAGAGATTGTCGAATTTTTGTTGCGACTTGTTGAGTTGGATAATGGCGAGAAGAAATGGGGTAATCGTCCGATAGGTAGCTTAGACGCGGTCCTTTCTTATTGGATGCCGCAAACCACCATAGACGTCAATGCACGAGTAAAGCTACTTGACTTGATGCTTCGAGCTAACGGGGAAACAGCATGGGGAGTTTTATTGAGTCTACTCCCTAGCCAAACAGGTGGCGTTTCAATGCCCACGCACAAACCTCAATGGCGTGACTGGGCGAACAAATGGACTGCAGGCATTAGCCGGCAAGAATCAATAACCTTTATTACCGCCACTTCCGAGAGAGTTATTCGGCTTGCCGATAAAAATGCAAAGCGTTGGTGCGAAGTACTTCAACATCTTGGTCAATTTCCATACACCACTCGCGGTCAATTCGTGCAGTCCCTTATCTCATTTGCCGAATCCGAAATCCCTGATGCCGATCGAAGACGATTGTCTGAAATTCTCTCAGAGCAAATTCACCAACATCGATACTTCCAAGACGCTCAGTGGGCGATCCCGAACGACCTGCTCGACGAACTACAGCTCATTCTCGATAAACTCAAGCCCAGAAGCGCAGCACTTCGAAATGCATGGCTTTTCGCACAATGGCCTGATCGTTTTTTTCGTCGCAATGGGACGGTTGAGGAAAGCGATAAAGCGATGGAGGCTGCGCGTACAGATGCAATTCTTGAGATTCTTAAGGACAGCGGTTTCAACGGGATTGAAAGACTCTCCGAAGTCGCTGAGTCGCCCTACAGTGTTGGCTGGTCACTGGCAAACGCGACGAACGATCAATATTTTGACTCAATGATACCAGCAAAAATTGGTGGTCAGCTCAAGGAGCGGGAATTTGCAAATGGCTTTGTTTGGAAGCGATACTGGCCGGATAATTGGGGATGGATCGATAACGCATTGCGTCAATGTGCTGATGAACGCGCGGCTGTTAACTTGCTGTTAGCGTTGCGATTTCATCCGAACGTTTGGGATCGCGCTGCTGAACTGGGCGAGCACGTAAGGGATATATACTGGAAAGAATGTCGGGCTTTCAATTCGCAACTTGAGCTCGAAGAAGTCTCGCTTGCCGTTGAGAACTTACTTGGTTATTCGAGGCCGGTGGATGCTATCGATGTTTTGTCCTTTGCCGTGCATGATAAACTGCATGTCCACTCTGATTTACTTTGCAGTTCGTTAGAATCCTTGCTCACTCTACCCAAAGCCGAATCTGGACGCCGAATTCAGCAAATGGACCGCTACCATGTTCGAGAAATTATTGCGGAACTTCAAGCACGCGATGATGTTTCAACTGACCGTTTGATCCCGATCGAGTGGCATTTCATCCGCCTCCTCGACGAACACTCGCAATATTCACCGAAGACTCTGCACAAACACTTGGCGCAGTCTCCCGATTTTTTTCACGACGTGCTTTCGGCTTGTTTTCGTTCGCGAAACGCCCGTGAAGTTGAGCGCGAATCAGTAACAAATCACGACAAATATATGGCCGAGCAAGCATTTCATCTTTTGCATGATTGGAACCACATTCCTGGCACCAAGGACGACGGTACGATTGACGAACAGGAACTCAGCGATTGGTGTAAAAAGGCACGCGAGCTCGCGGCTGCTTCTGGTCGAATCGAAGTCTGTGACGTGCAAGTTGGTGAGATGCTTTCGCGTTGTCCAATGCAAGACGAAGATGGATCTTGGCCGTGCCAAGCAATTCGCAATGTCATCGAGACGATTGCATCGGATTCAATTGCGTCCGGATTACACTGCGGGATCAGCAATTCGCGTGGCGTGGTCTGGCGTGGCGAAGGAGGGACGCAGGAACGCGAACTTTCAACAAAGTATCGTGATCTCGCAGATAAAGTACGATTTGACTCGCCAAGCACCGCACGGGTACTCGATGGAGTCGCGGATAGTTATGATCGAGAATCGCAGTGGTGGGAAGAGCAACAGAAGTGGGACGATTAGACACCACCCGCAAGCCATCGTTCATCTCGCTATGAGAGTTTTAGTCGCTGTCGAACTCGGTCTACCGTTCGCGTTAACTCGTGGTCGCTGGCCAGATCCTCTTCGGTTTTTTTGCATGCATGCATCACGGTCGTGTGATCGCGTCCACCAAAAAATACGCCGATGTTTTGGTAGGACTCGACCGTCCATTGTCGAATCAAAAACATCGCTAGTCCCCGGGCTCGTACCACGCTGGACTTGCGACCTGGTCCTCGCAATAAATCCATGGTGATCTGAAGCTCCCGCCCCACAGCCTTGGCAATATCAGCGACCGAGGGAGCTTTGGTTACTTGCGCATCCACCAAATTATCAATCAATCGTTTCGATTCTTTTTGCGTTCGTTCGGGCGTCATCCGATTGTGATGCGACCAACGGATCAGTATGCCTCGCAATTGCAAGGGGGACATGCCATCCTGCAGTTGTGCTCCGATTGCATCCAAATCCGCTTCGCAGATATCGATCTGAGAATGGACAGCCAACAATCGCAAGATTTCTTTGCGAGTGGCTGCGGAGGGAAGCGATACGGGGACGCTATGCCCACCGTTGAGCCGACTGGCCAAGCCTAGCCGCAAATTTGGCGTCAAGGGTGCAAGCTCAGGGGCCGTGACCACGATCAACTTTCCGTCGCCATGGATCCGCTCGATCGTGGAAACCATCTCTTCTTGTGCCGCAGGTTTCGATGCCAACTCATGGATATTGTCTACCAACAGGCAGTCGCATTCTCGATGCAACTGCCGAAAACGATCCATGTCGTCTGCTTCGATCGCGCGCGTAAACGCCTTCGAAAAATCAGAACCGCTCGTCAATGTGATGGTTCTTTCGCCAACCTCGTTGATCCAACGAGCGGCGATGGTTAACGCCAAGGCAGTCTTTCCAGATCCGCTTGGACCATATAAAAACAGCGGTGATCTGGAAGCGAGTTGCTCGATACCAAAAGGCGAGAGGCACTCAGCAACCCATTGATTTTCGGGCCCTGCCACAAACACATCGAGCAGGGGCATCGCGCCAATCAAGCTCGCGAACGAACCTTTGCGCATCCGAGGCTGCTGTAGCGTTATGACGGAGATCGAACTACTGAGCAAATTCATCGGAGTTTCGGCTGGTTTCGCAATAGGCAGAATGGGTTACTCTGCGGTGTCCAAGTAGGGATCTTGTCCCATCTCCCGTTGAATCTTAGTTCGTTCTTTCTCGTGATGCAGCAGCGCCATACGATCTCGGAAGTGTTTCCGCTCGACTTTTCGTTGTGCGGCCTTGAATTGCCCCGCTTGTCCTGCCAACGATCCACCCGCAGCCCCCATGGCTTTGAATCGATCCGCCGCTTTGGTCCCAAAGCCGTTCCTCAAAATGTCGTCGTCCATCGACAAGTATTGACGATACGTACCTGGGTCACCCTGCCGCCCGCATCGCCCAATCAACTGTCGATCGATGCGTGCCGCGTCGTGAAGTTCGGTGCAAATAACCATCATCCCGCCGATCTCCCGCACGTCGTTCTCAAGTTTGATGTCGGTGCCCCGCCCTGCCATATTGGTTGCCACCGTGATTTGGCTGTGTCGGCCCGCATTGGATACAATCTCCGCTTCTCGTTCGATCTCATGCGCGTTGAGCACCTGGACCTGCATGCCGGCCTGACGAAGCATGCCGGCTAGAATCGCTGATTTATCGATCGAACGCGTCCCGATCAAAACGGGGCGACCTTTTTCGTGAACCGCCTGGACCTCTTTGACGATCGCTTGAAATTTTTCCGTCATGTTATGATGAACGGAATCCTCGAGCCGTTGGCGTTTGGGGGGGCGATTCGTGGGAACTTGAACCACGGGAGTTTTGTAGATGCGTCTCAATTCACCGGCGCTGGTAGCGGCTGTACCCGTCATTCCAGCCAAATACTTATACCGCAGAAACAAGTCTTGAACGGTGATGCGAGCCGCCTGACCTGTAGGAACAGTCACTTCGATCTTCTCTTTGGCTTCGATCGCTTGGTGGATACCATCTCGCCACTTTCGGCCCTCGGCCAAACGCCCCGTGAATTCGTCGACAATCACGATTTCTCCATCTCGAACCACATACTGTCGATCGAGGTGGAAGTCGCGGTGAACCTTAATCGCGCGTTCAATGTATTCGTACAAATCGACGAGAGCCGCCAATCGAATCGATTCACTACGCGGAAGCGATCGAACAAACTGTCGCCCGCGAGCAGTGAGTTCGATCTTGCGAGTGTCCTCTTCAATCGTGAAGTGCTCTTTTAAAGCAAAGGCTGGAGCGTTGTCGGCAGCCCACTTGAACGTTGATATCACGATCTCACGCGATTCATCACCCAACGATCCGATGATGAGTGGAGTTCTCGCTTCATCAATTAAGATACTATCCGCTTCGTCTACGAGGCAAAAATGCATGCCTCGTTGGACCGGCTGGTCCCCGGACGAAGTCCAGCGTTCTTGCGAACCGCTCCCCAAGAAATCGTCGGCGGCTCGTCCTTGCGCCCGCATGAGCAGTCGATCTCGCAAAAAGTCGAATCCGAATTCCTTGGCTGTGCCATACGTAACATCGGCAGCATAGGCTTTTCGCCGCTGGTCTTGGTCGTGATCGGTGAGCACTATGCCCGTTCGGATTCCTAAAATATCATACAATGGCTTCATCCATTCGGCATCGCGCTGAGCAAGATAGTCGTTCACGGTCGCCAAGTGAGCGCCTTTGCCGAGCAGAGCATGGAGCGCGAGCGGCAAGGTTGCAGTAAGCGTCTTGCCTTCGCCTGTTTGCATTTCGGCGATACCTCCATGAAACAAACAGATGCCCCCGAGTATTTGCACGTCGTAGTGCCGCATGTTCAAGCTTCGGCGTCCTGCTTCACGGATGAGCGAATACGATTCAGGCAACAAATCGGAAAGCGGTTCGCCACTCTTGGCGCGATAGATGAGCGACAGGGCTTCTTTGCGTAATTGAGGCTCTGTCAACGCGCGACGACCGTTCTCAAGCGCGTTGACAGCCCGTGTTTGCTCGAGCCACTGACTGACCTTGTAACGTGCAACCCCTGGGATCGACCAACCTGCCGACACATGCGGTCGATAAGGCAGGTGAAGCTTTCGATCAGCCCCCTTTTCGGTGACGTTGGCTTGGGCAGGATTTTCGGAAGATGGGTCAAGCAAACTGGACATGGATCGCATTGAATAAGAATCAGGTGCTGGAACTGCCTTGATTGTATGCGTTCGGACCTAAATCGTCTGCATTTTCCGACAGAGCAATGATAGCAAAATCGACATTTTGAGCAGAGACTCCGGCTAAAGCGGTTTGGGTAGATTGCGAAGAATATGCTTCGCGTTCCTTTTCATCCACATTTTCTTGCGGATCCTGTCGATTCAATTGTGCGAACGGTACGCAAGCCCAGCTTAGCGAGAAAGAAATTATGAGAATCAATCGAAAAAAAATCACCCTCATCATTGCCTCGTTGTGTGGAACTGGGAGTTCCACAATCGCTTCGGGGCAAGAATTCACTACGAACTCTCCTGCCTCGAGCGTTGGCCGTATCGGCGACGGTGGCGTAGCAACCCAGGGGCCCAGCCCCGTTGCTTCGAATTCCGTCGATTCAGAACCTGCTGCGTTCCAACCCAGTTCTATTGGCGACAGTATGTCAGCCGGACAGACTGGTGGAGAGTACTACAATCCGACGATGCAAACCGTATCGTATGGAATGACTGGCGGCGGGACGGTAGATGGAAGTTGCGGTGGGGCATGCGGCAACGCCAACTACGGCACTTCGTTCAGTAATGGTTACTCCAACGGATGCAACGTTTGCAACGGAACCGGCCACTCAAGGGGCTGGCTCGAAAGCGAAACGCTTTTGTGGTGGGGTAAAGCTATCCCAGGTGTGCCGCTCGTTGTCGGTGGAAGCACTCCGGAAGCCACTCCAACCACAGTTCTAGCAGGTGGCCAAGACCAACCTCTCGGTACCAATCTTTTGGTCGGAATGCGATTGAATGCTGGCAAATGGCTTGATTGCAATCAGAACTATGGAGTTGGTGCACGCGGTTGGGGAATTCTTACCAACGGCACAACCGAGACCTACACCAATGGCGGCAATTCAACCGGCGTGCCATTTTTCAATACTTTTGCGAATTCGCCCTCCGTCTACAACGTGAATGAAGCCCAAGCTGGCCAAGGAGCAAATACCGGTACGATCCAAGTCAAAAACGACTTAGATCTAGTCGCCGCAGAGCTCTACGGACGGACTTTGCTCGCACGAACAGGAAACAGTCGCGTTGATCTTCTCGGTGGCTACACTTTTGTTCGAATGGACAGCGAGCTTGGACTTCGAACTCAGGTCACGGACGGGCTGAGCGGAAACCCTATCCAGAACGGGACAATCACCACAACCCAAGATAACTTCGGGACCAAGAATCAGTTCCACGGCGGACACATCGGTTTGCTCCAAGAACTGACCAAAGGCAGATTCACGTTTACCGCGCTGGGCAAGGTTGCCTTGGGTAACATGAATCAAAGCAGCTCGGTGAGCGGTCAGTTTTCGACCGCGAACACAGCTAGCCCAATCACCGAACCACAAGGGCTTTTTGCAAGAAACAGCAACATCGGCACAATCACTCGCAATCAGTTTACTTTCTTGCCCGAAGCCGGTGCCAAGATCAAGTATCAATTCGGTCGTGCTCAGTTTGGCGTTGGATACACCATGCTGCTATTCCCAAGCGTGGCGATGGCAGGCAGCCAAGTCGATCCGGTAATCGACCCAACCAATTCCGCTCCGCTGCCTCCTCCTCGATTGGTAACCGAAGCATTCTTTCTCCATGGCTTAGACCTTGGTGTCACGTTCAACTTCTAAAACGAACCTTCGGTCAACAAAGTTTCAGCTCCTTTCATCCCCGCATCAGGGGATGAAAGCGTTTTGAGTCATCCCCACATCAGGGGATGAAAGCGTTTTGAGCCCAGCCTTGAAAGTGAAAAAATGGTTCCAAACCTGATCAGCGAAACGGGCCGATGGCTCGACCGGTTTAACGAAGCTCTATGCCGTTGGGAGTCGATGCTCAACGAAATCCAAGAAGCATACCTTCTGGGCAATTATGTCAAGATCGCGGAGTTGTGCCCAGTTGGCGAAGCGATTCACTTAGAAATCCAGCGCTGCAAGCAAGCTCGATAGGCATTGATTCAAACCGCATCTGGACTCGGATACGCTGCGAATAGTCTTCGCGAACTGTCCGTTCAATTGGACTCAAAATGGCCATCCTTGTGGACGCATCGCATAACGAAGCTCGAACTTCATCTCAGCCGGATTCAACAATTGAGTCTGTCATTGTGGGTTTCCGCCTTTCAATCGAAGTCGTTTGTCTCGGAGATGTTGTTGATATTGTCGACTGGCAAGCCAGACTCCGCGACCGACTCCCCTCGCGAATCGCACTCGCTTGAGGGTGGGTTTTTGATTCACGAAGCGGCGTAAACCCTCAAGAAGCAAAAGTTGTCTTCGATATTTGCGATTAAAGCGAAGTGAGTTCCAACACAGAAACTTCAGGTATGCATCCCCACCGAAATGGTTGGGCTCCAGACACACCCCGACTGACGTGCATTACGGTTTCGTTTTTCTCGAACACCCCCGACGCATACCTCGTGCCGTACCAACTAGGCGCAATAATGGGACCAACTATTGGAAATCGTATTTGTCCACCATGAGTGTGGCCGCACAGCATGAGTTGGCATCGATTTTTAATCCCCCACGCAAACTGGTCCGGCGAGTGAGAAACGCCTATTGTCCACTCGCCTAGCGGAGACGACTCTCTTGATTGGAACTCGATTGGACTAGAACTCCTTTGCAACCAAGGTTGTTCGTTTCCAATCAGCCGCAATGTCGTTCCTTGGTATTGCCGTCTAGCTTGCTCCTTGCCTAGATCCGTCCAGCCAAGCTCGCAAAGTTTGCGACATACGATCGTGGGATCAGCAAGTTGACGATCATGATTCCCCAGGACGAAGTACATGCCGAGGGGCGCACTCAAGCCATCGAATACTGGCTGCAGCTGTTGCAACGCGTATGCGTTGTCGACAATGTCTCCCGACAGAATGATCATATCAGGACGTTGTTCGGCAATCCAATCCGTTACCAAACGATAAAAGGCGTTTGACAGTTGACCGGTCATATGAACATCCGATAGATGCGCCACCCTAAGTCCCGCGATATCCTTGGGCAAGTGTTTGAATTTAAGGCGCTTGCAGTTCCTCTGCAGGGAAACAATTTGATTGCCGGGTAAGAGCGACATTTTTCGAAACGAGGCCCCTTGAAGATAGATTTCGCGATTCTCACGGGTCTGATTCAATAGGTTCAAGTCCTCGGCGCTTGTGACTTCGACCCTGTCTTTGGCGGTCGCGAAATGAGGTCGGTCCATGATCCAGAACGGGACCAGCAAGATGCCAAGCATGCCGGCAACGATACTATATGCAATCGTTAGCCTCGACCAAGCGGCAGTACCTCCAAGCAATCCATTAAAAAAACCGACGAATCCATGCTGAGTCAATTCGATCAGCAAAAGCAAAATAGGGATGATACCGCAAGCGAGAACAATGGCTTTTTCGATTCGCTTGACTGTCGTGCGTTTGAGTCCGGTCGCATTGATGCGGTTGTACAGGGCGATCCAGGTCCCAAAGTGTCCAATCAGAACGACAACGAGGGTCGCGAGGGCAAGTAGCAATTCAAACGTCACGCTTTGCCACGTCTATCCAGAGGCTTGTGAACGATGATCGATAAGCGTCTCGGTGACGCTTAGGAGCTGATCTAGTCGAAACGGTTTGTATAAGATCGCCTTGGGGTGCAGCCCGGATTGACGAGCTTTTACTATCGAATGCCCAGGGTCATATCCAAAGCCAGTCATCAATGCGATGGGTACATGGCTCATGAGTTTCTGAAGCCTTAGCATCAGTTGATAGCCCGAGTAATCGGGCAATTTGATATCCGAAATGATCACATCGTACGGTTCGTCGAGGCAATTGCGAACCATCGAAACCGCTTGATCGCCATCGTGAGCGGTCTCCACAGTGCAACCGTATCGTTCGAGCAACGCATGTGCGTCGTTTCTGACTTGCTCATCCGCATCAACTACCAAAATGCGTTTATCAACAAGCTTGAAATGATGCTCCGACTGGCGGCCTGCTGGACATACGTCGGCTGGGCCTAACGTCTGCCCAATCTCTTGAATCGATTTTTTGATGTTGCGAGCCTTTGCCAAGACGCTCCTGAGTTTTGCGACGGTCTCGGTATCGTGACCAATGTACTTTTCCATCAAGTGCACGGCATCCAACAGCAGGTCATCAATGGGCAACGCGACAGCAGCATGGATCGCTTCGCAGCTTTGTTTGGCTGCATTGGTGCGCTGGGCAACAAGCAACTCCAACGTGTTCAGTGCGACGGCCACATCGCGAGCAAAAATTTCGAGGAACTGTTGGTCGCGATGTGTGAACGCGTTAAGCGATGGGCTTTCAACGTTGATCGTGCCGATGACGCTGTCGTGAAGCAAAATAGGGACCGTAAGTGAGCTGCGGGCACCTTTGAAGGCTTCTAGATACTTTGGATCTTTGGTGGTGTCATGACACAGATAGCTCTTTCCGCAGGCTGCAACGTATCCAGTCACTCCATTGCCTTGCGGACTCGCCATCAGCCGACGATCGGCAGCGGTCTGGTCGATGCCTACCGACAGCAATGGGATCAGGTTCCCGTTGGATTGCTCAAGCAATCGAATCTCGATAACCTCAACATTGAGCAGGTCTTGTGTGTAGTGCCGAATGTTGTCCTTGAGCAGATCGATCCGTTGTTCGACGTCCATCGCGAAGATCTCATCCGGCTTGAGATCCGTCAGCTTGGCGCCCGCTTGATGAATTGCGGCGAGTTTTTGCTCCTGGAGTATCTCTTCGGTTACGTCGCTGAGCCGAACCACAATTCTATCGAACTCAGTACCGGATCGCCCACCCGTTTTCGCGTTTAACGCGGCACTTGCGAGCGGTGCGGCATGGATGTGATAGTAACTCCCTTTTTGTGTTTGAAGGGTAGTGCTAGCATTTCTACCACTTGAGAAACAGGTTTGCAGCGGGCAATGATCAGCCCCGACGATTTCTGGATTGGCGAGTGCCGAATAGAAGTTCTCGCCCGTGCGATCAACGCCGCCGAACCATTCGTGAAAGCAATTGTTTGTCCAAAGGATGGTTAAGTCCGCTCCCAGGAGAGCTACACCGTCTGGCAAACAGTTCAAGACATCTTCGGCTACAATTCCAGCTATGCTGATTTTCGGCACCCCAACCTCCAGAACACGGTATACGTTGGCATCAATGCGCAACGTTTGAAAGCTGCAAACCTACAAGCTCAATCACGAACTACCCTATCAACAATATAGAGGACTATTCAATCGTAGCAATGTCGCTGACATTGAACGAGTGTTTCTAAGCGATAATTCCCACAAGTTTTTTTCGAACCCCTCTACAGATACTGCTGATGTCCAAGTTCTGCGAGTTGCTTTACAACTTCTCGCACTCGCTCCTCCTCCGACTTGGGTGCGACCAAAGTTGCGTCGGGAGTATGGACCACAATGGTGTCGTCCATCCCAATGGTAACAATCAAGTGATTCGCTTCGCTTCGAATGATCATGTTCGTCGAGTCGATGGAAAGGTAGGGTCCATCGACTGCATTGCCGTGTTGATCGGGCTCAATCAATCTTGCGATGGCTTGCCAACTACCGACGTCGTCCCACGAGAAAGGGGCTTCCACCACGACCACATTCTCGTGTCGTTCCATCACCGCAAAGTCGATCGACTTACCTTGGATCTTTTCGAATTGCTCGGAAAAGTTTTTTTGGAAGTTGCTTGTCCCGATGTGACGGGCGATGTTTACGATATGAGAGTGCATTTGTGGCTCGAATTTTGCCAATGCTTCTAGAATCGTTTTTGCTTTCCAGAGAAAAATACCGCTGTTCCAATAGAAAGTTCCGGCGTTGACATATTCCTCCGCAGTCTTCCTGTCGGGTTTTTCTCGGAAGCGATCCACTTTAAACGTCGCCGTTCCAGCGGTCCCTTCGATGGGGTTTCCTCGTTGGATGTAGCCGAACGATTCGGATGGATAACTGGGACGAATACCGAACGTTACAATGCGACTAGGATCCTCTTCGACTAGTTTTGCGCCTGCCCGGATCGCTCGGTGGAACTCCGATCTCGGCTCAATGACATGGTCGGATGGCATGACTACCATGATCCCGTCCTCGTCTGCCGCCTGAACCAACGACGCTGCCACACCGATGCAGGGGGCCGTGTCTCGCTTGAATGGTTCACCTACGATGTGCTCAATTGGAAGGTCGGGAAGCTGTTCTGCGACGGCATTGGTCAACTGATTATTCGTCAAAACCAAAACGTGTTCGCTCGAAACCAAGCCTTGCATGCGGTCGAACGTGGTTTGCAACATCGTTCGGGTTCCACCCATCTTGAGCAGTTGTTTTGGTTTGACCTGTCGACTTGCCGGCCAAAATCGAGTGCCGGATCCGCCGGCCATAATAACTGCATGAAGCATGAATGGTTCCTGTTTGAAAGCTGCGCAAAACCTGTTTGAAAGCTACGCAAAATAGGTGTCGACTCGGATATGACAAGGCGTCTGGATTTTCTGCCGGACTTCATCGGCGTCGAGGGCCCAGTTAGGATTAATCTCAACTTTGACGTTTTCTTCGATGGAAATGCCAGCATGCTCAAGCCATTGGCGATGCTGTTGGACTAACGCATTGCGAGTCGTCGTGGGGGTATCGGTCGCAGAGCCTTCTGCGTTTTTCACTGGCGCGAACACGTCAGCCGGGTTACCCTCCACCACGATGGATCGTTCCGCCAGCGGCAACAAGTCGAAGACAAATCGCTCGAATTTGATCGCATTCGGGGCGGCAGGCTTCACGACGTTACCGTTGTGATCGACGAATGGCACTGACTTCATCGCACGGTGGAATGGCAAACAATCACTCTTTTGCGCAGCATGTTCTAGGAATTTTCGTTCCAGCACGTGGATGGCAATGTTCCCTGCCCAGAGTTGCAGACTTCCATCCGGATGCGTGCGATGTGCCGCCTCATCGGTTAAGTCGCTATATTCAATAATGTGTGTGCGACCATCGATCGAGACGACATTGCCAACCTTTTCCTTGGCGAATCGTTTCGAGACCACCTGCGTTGTCATCTGAGACCGCGACAGCAAGTGGTAGCCAATCAGCGTCGGGTCGCATGCCCGAACGAGAGGATTGTCAACTTGTGCATAAAAGAAGTGCTCAATGCCTCGGGATGCGGCCGATCGCAATATGCCTTGTCGATCCAACGCCGACACAATGCCTCCGTGTCCATCGGGACTCAGCGCAATGCTCGACGGGGACTCCAAAAGGATTTTGCCGGAGGCCGCATCCATGGCTGGCATCGTGCCTTGGCAAAACGTCACCAATTCCTCTTCCTTCAAGCCCAGATTGCGATGTTGGGCAAAGTAAGCTCGCGTTGGAGCATCGGTGGCAGGACTTGTCATTACGAACATAGGGATCGAAACACCATAGCGTCGCGTCGCTGCCCGAAGCGAATCGGCATGCATTGAGAACAAGCTGCGGTTGGAAATGGGACCGATTTGGAACACGCCCTTGGGTTGGTCGAAACCAAGACGAGTCCCCTGTCCACCCGCCACAAGAATCATTCCTATTTTGCCTTGTCGGATCGCCTGCTCGCCGCAATGAAAAGCATCCTTGGCCGAGAAAGCGACGTTTGGATCGTTCAACCGGATTGCGTCGGGGGCCTGAGCCTTGTTCGCGAGCTCACTCCAATCCACCGATTCTTCGGATCCTTCAAAAAGGCTTGCCAATTGCGGAAAGTCGATCGATTGAATTTGCTTTGCGAGCTGCTGCTGTTCATCGCTAGATAGACAACTCCAGAAATGAAAGAGATGCGACTGCCCATGCTGCTGAGCAATCGGCATCCATTTTTCCATGGTATCGTGCATTTTGCTATTCTCGAATTATTTTGGCGTGGAACCTACTTCTTCACTACGTCCAGCAACTCTAATTCGAAGATGAGTAATTCGTTAGGACCAATCGACTGAAACCCTTCTTCTCCGTAGCCTAGGCTCGGTGGAATGGTTACGAGCCATTTGTCCCCGACCTTCATTCGCTGAAGTGCTTCGGTCCAGCCTGGCACAAACTTACTTACCGGATGCGTCATTGGCTGATTTCGCGCAATCGAGGAATCGAACACAATTCCGTTGAGCAACTTGCCTTCGTAGTGAACCACAACTGTATCCGTCAGGGTTGGTGTTTTGCCGTTTCCCGTCTTCAGTACTTGATATTGCAGTCCCGTTTTCGTCGTCTGGACACCATCTTTTTTCTTGTTGGTTTCTAGGTGCGCTTTTGCGCGTTCCATATTCTCTTTCGCAAGCTCAAGCATCTTTTTTTGCATGCGTTGATCCAACGCTTGAAACGCAGCCTCAAGTTGTTTCTGATCGAGTTTGCATTCCTTCTTGCTCAACGCATCAAGTAGTCCTTGCAAGAAATCCTTGCCATCGATTTCCTTTTCGGTCATGGAACGTTGTGCAAAACTGCTTCCAACGTTAAACCCAAGTGCATAGCTTGAAGTGTCTTGGAATGCTGCATTTGCAGGGACGATTGGAGCGAGTGCCGCACCACCGACTTGTTCTTGGCCGTGGCAGTGAGAAAGGCCACATCCCATGACCGCAAAAAGGGCCACCGAAGCTCTAAACAACATGAGAGAATAGTTCCTGTGAATCGATAGTGATACCAAACCAGCACGTACGCTAAAATGGGTACAATGGACGAACACTCAGACTACCCAACAAGTGGCCCTCGTTACAGAGCATTTGTGGCTGAAATGATTGCCAACTTCGATTTATTTGTCCTCAGATTCATAATTCCTTACCTATTTTCAACCCAGGAATCCCCCCCTTGAAAGCCTTGCAACTTCAGGAATACAAAAAACTAGAGCTTGTGGAACTCCCGAGGCCCGTGTGTGGGCCAGAAGATTTGCTTGTTCAAGTTCAAGCGTGCGGCATCTGCGGAAGCGACATTCATGGATTCGACGGCAGTTCGGGCCGACGCATCCCGCCACTGGTAATGGGGCATGAAGCGGCCGGGATCGTCGTCGAGGTCGGAGTTTCCGTCGTTGGCTTCCGCGAAGGGGACCGCGTGACTTTTGATTCGACTGTATCGTGTGGGCGATGCACCTATTGCAGAGCCGGAACAATCAATCTCTGCGAAAATCGCCAAGTTCTTGGCGTCTCATGCAACGAGTTTCGCCGTCAAGGCGCATTTGCTCAATTCGTGACCGTGCCGCAAAACATCGTCTACAAAATCCCGGACTCCCTGTCCTTCGAACACGCCGCCATGATCGAAGCGGTCTCGATTGCAGTTCATGCGACCAATCGAACACCCCGACACATTGGTGGTTCGGTTGCCGTCGTCGGCGCCGGCATGATCGGATTGCTGTGCATTCAAACGCTTCGTTTGGCTGGATTCGCCAAAGTGATCGCCATCGATTTGGAAGACTCCAAACTCAAGATTGCAACCCAACTTGGAGCAACCCATACCGTAAACGCCAGGTCCGAAGATGCCGTTGCTGCGGTGATGGCGATCACCAATGGACGCGGAGTCGATGCTAGTATGGAAGTCGTCGGGGCCAAAGCGCCCGTCCAGACTTGCTTTCAGATCGTTCGACGCGGCGGCTCGGTTACGCTCGTCGGCAACCTTACCCCTTCCGTAGACCTGCCACTGCAAACGGTAGTAACACGTGAACTCTCGATCTACGGATCGTGCGCATCCAACGGCGAAATTCCACAGTGTATCGAACTGCTCGCGTCGGGCGCGATCCAAGTCGCTCCGCTCATCACGGCCACCGCAACGCTTGATGAGACCGCTCAATGGTTCGATCGTTTGTACGCGGGAGAAAAAGGGGCGATGAAGGTTATTGTGAAACCAAACGCGGTTTGATTTCAACATGCGAGCATACGTACAACAAGTAAAGCAAGACTCCTCATTTTATCTCGCGTCTATCGAGGCCTCGCATTGGTTTTGGGAACGCGGATACGAAGTGGTCCCGTTTCGGTTTCAGGATATTCATGCGGGACTCCTGGATGAATGGCTGCTGGAACGCGCAGACGAGACCGTGGTGCGAGCTGGTGTCGAGGCCATACGAACCCTGCTCGCCCGTGCCGGAAGACCCACTCCACCCAATTTTGATTTGCCCGACTCCCTGTCGCCGTGGATCTGCCGCTTTACTTGGGAAACGACGCTCGGTGAAGTCCGCAATCAAGTCGATTCGGAAATCCCCTTTAATCCGTTCCACGTCAAGCCGCTGCTCCACCACAAGCTCTTCAAAGGGACGGTCGTGTATGGCCTGCGAGACTTAATTGCATCGGCCGCAGTACCCGACAACACGCCTGTCCTGGCCCAGCAGCGAATCGAATTTGTGTCGGAATGGAGAGTTTCGATACTGCGAGACAAGATCCTCAATGTCGCCAACTACAAAGGCAATCCGCTCTTGTTCCCAGATGTTGGAATGATGCAGTCCGCGATCGAAGCCTTTACTGAGCGCCCGATTGCTTTTGGGATGGATTGGGGGATTACGGCTTCTGGTCAAACGCTTTTGGTCGAGGTTAACGACGGATATGCATTGGGGAACTACGGACTCAACGGCATGCCATTCACGGCCATGATCGAAGCCCGTTGGCGGCAACTGATGGGGTTGCCAGATAACGGAGTGGGAGATTGTTTCACGCTCTAGAGTGGCATAGGCTTCCAGCCTGTGTCTGAGCGATAGGTATTGAGTTTTTGTAGAAAAAAGCTAGTTGGTACTTCGCACAAACTGCGACCCTCTTCGCAGGTACATTTAATTGAACGGTGTCGTCCACAGGCTGGAAGCCTATGCCACTGGGAGACAGAAAATGCGTGATCACGAAGGTTTGATTAGGCGTAGGGATTTGCCGCATATCGACGTTGAAGGAAAGCCAATATTTATCACAGCCTGTTTGCAGGGTAGCTTGTCGCAAGTAGGACTGAGCAAGATTCGTAAGTATCGCGACGAACTGAATGCAAAACGAACTCCGCCCGACATGACGGCGGCGGAATGGGAGATGAATAAGCACAAACTCGTGTTCAAGCTCGTGGACTCATTGCTAGATCGAGCTTCACCGGTAAAGCTGTTGGTAGAGGATCGGCTCGCCAAAATCGTACAGGACGCATTCCTTCACTTTGCAGACGAACGATATCGATTACTTGCCTTCGTTGTGATGCCGAGCCACCACCACTGGCTGTTCGTACCTCTAGAGAGTTTTACGGAGGAGCTTGCCAGGAGCCAAATGCATCTCGATGTTAAACATCGACGCACGCCGCGTGAAGTGATTTCCCACAGCATTCAGAGCTACACAGCGACGCAATGCAATCGCTTGCTCGGAAAGACAGGAGCATTCTGGCAAACCGAGACATTTGACCATTTCGCGCGAGATGAAGCGGAGACGCTCAGGATTATAGACTACATCGAACAAAACCCCGTAGTTGCAGGCTTGGTCAAGAAGCCGGCAGAACATCGATGGTCGTCAGCTTACCTGCGGCAGATACTCGGCATCCAACCCGGCGAAGCAATTCCCAAAATTGCTGTGGCCTAAAGTGGCATAGGCTTCCAGCCTGTGTCTGCAGGATACTCAAGACACAGGCTGGGAGCCTATGCCACCGCGCGGCGTTTAGGAATACACAGAACCGCTTCGACTACCAATGCCAGTAACATTATGATGACAAACCATCGCCAAATCTCTTGGACCAAACTGTTTGCAGACGCTCCCGCTTCGATGCGAGACCAATTCAAGTTCCCAAACAAACCCGACAACGATTCGCTACCAACTAATTTCCCGCTGTCTTCCTCGGCCAGCCTATTCTGTGCGATCAACAAGTCATCGTCCCGATAAACACCCGTCTGCTCTGAGTACTGATTCGACAACGTACCGTTAGAACCCGCTTCTTGAACCGCTTGATCGAAAACACTTCGATCCAATTGTCCTGTCGTTACCATCTTGGCCGAGCCAATTCGAGCGGAACCTGCCGCCAAGACTCTTTGAATGGCGATGTACATCACGATCCCATCGACGGCCAACGTCGAATCACGCATGGATGGGGTTGTGGTGCAAACGTACACACCATTCTTTTCGGAACCAGCCGAATCAATACGCATTAGCAACGGGATATCATCACGGATGGCTGCCAAGGTCGTTCCTTCACCTTGAAGCCTGCAAATCCGTTTGATACCCAATTGTCCAACCGGTAACGGTGCTCCATTGAGTGTATTGCCAAGCAACTCCGAATCGTTTCTCCATTGCTGGACGCGAGTCAGTGTTGCAGCTTCGTTTTCCTCATTGGATGTGCTTCCCGATGGAGCGGGCTGCAGTGTCTCCCAGCCTGTCCATTTCAAACCGAGGGCCTGATTTTCGTTCGGATCTTCAGGCGGGAAGAACAGCACCTGCCCACCTTGAGCAACGAACTCGGTAAGCAGTTCAAGGGGTCGGTCTTTGGGCAATTGCTCATGCCAAACAACCATGGATACCGAGTTCCAATCGACCGAGTACAACTGGCGCGAGGAAACCGTTTCCGTTATGCACTGGATCGACTGTTCTGGAGAAATATTGGTGCACAATTCGATCGCTTCGATAACACGAGGATTGTCGCTAACGATAATGGTGCTTCGAGCTGGCGGCTTCTCGTAGACAAAGTAACCGCAATTGTCTGCCATGTTAGTGTCCGCAGGAATTCGTACCAGTCCCCAGCCTTTGGCGGCACTGACGTCCCCTTTTTCCGAGGAGAGGGCAATCCGATAATCGTTGACTTCGGCTGAATCCGACTGGAGATCGACATTGAGTACACTGCGAGCACCACCGACTTCGATTTCAACCGGAACTTGAACCGCCGTGAATGGCTGAGAATTTCCCGCGTCACTGGAACCGTTCTCGACACCTGGCGACAATTGGCGTTCGATCTTAAAGCTCAGAGCAAGCTCAGTCTGCGACTCGCTTTGAACACGTTTTGCAGACACGACACGAATCGAAAGGTTTTCGCGAGAGACAGCCCCTAGGTCCAAGACCTGAAATCGAACATCTTGGGCTAAGTTTAAGAATCCTTCTCGCGATGCCGCCCACCGACCGTCGCGACTGTGCCAATCACTCTCTCGCATGTCCGAACAAATCCAAACGGTTGTGTTGCCAAAGCCATTGTTTTTGATGTAAGCTAGCGCCCGTTCAAGCATACCCGGCATATCGCTGGTGTAACCATTTGCAACCAAAGCCGGATGAGATTCCATCTCGCTGGGGGATTCTAATTCGAGAGGTTTCTCAATCGCGGTATCGAATACGACGACCCGCTGAATACCCAACGTTTTCAGCGTGCTCGAGAGCTGCATGATGGCGGACTGCAGTTTCGTGAGGCCGCTTCCCGGCTGTGTTTCTTGCATACTGGGTGATCTGTCGAGCAAGACGATTGCCACTTCGGTCGAACGGCTACCCATGAGACCCATCAAGCCGCTCGCCAATGGTCTTGCAGTAAAAAAAACCAAACAGGCAACCGCCAAAGCTCGCATGAGCAGAATCAACCACTGCCTCAATTTGGTATACCCGCTGGACATCTTGCTAGCTTGCAAGAGGAACATCATGGCAGCCCAAGGCACGGTCTGAAATCGGCGTTGATTGACCAAGTGAACGAGGATGGGAACCGCAATCAACGGCAACGCGACCAACATCCATGGCTGCAGGAAATTCATCGAGCACTCCGCCCACGCGTACGACCAATCAAAAATCGCATCATCGGATGTTCGTATGTTTCGCTGGTTATGACCCGATGGTAGTCGACCGCGGTCTCCAATACGACTCGATGCAAGTCGGTCAAATAGGTTTTCAATGCACGATGGTACCGATCCGCAATCTCGGTTGGTTCCACAAACAGTGGCTGCCCACCCTCCATGTCCGTAAATCGGACCGGCCTTTGGAAAGTAAACTCCATCTCTAACGGATCGAGCAAATGAAATGCCGCGACGTCATGCTTTCGAAATCGAAGGTGCTCGAAGCAACCTTTGAGAATCGACGGATCGACAAAGAAATCGGAAAGGATGACGACCAAGGCTCGTTGGCGAATCGTTTCAGCGATCTCATCGAGAATAGCTGGTAATTGTGTTTCGCCCTTGGGCTCTGTTCTTTCCAGCGTGTCGAGGATGACTTTCAAATGGGCGGCGGAACGTCGAGGCGGGATGCTTTGAACGATCTTTTCAGCGACACAAGACAAACCGACCGCATCCCCTTGTTGCGCAGCAAGATACGCCAGGGAAGCAGCGATTCGTCTGGCGTAGTCGATTTTGGTCATCTGCCCCTTCGATGCATAAGCCATCGACCCGCTCGTATCCAGCACGACGCAACAGCGAAGATTCGTATCGGCCTCGAACTCTTTGACATAGTAGCGATCGGTTCGACCAAAAGCTCTCCAATCCAAGCGTCTCAGGTCGTCGCCAGGTACGTACTTTCGATATTCGGCAAATTCAACGCTGGATCCACGATGAGGTGACGCGTGACGGCCCGATACGTTGCCTTGCATGGCGTGACGCGACACGAGCGGAACTGAGGAGAGCCGCGAAAGAACCTGTGGATCTAAAAACGAGCGAGCTACTGGAATCATAAATGGGTGCCAGGCTTAATCCATTTCCTCGACCAAACGCTGAACAATTTGCTTTGCCGTGACCCCTTCGGCCTGAGCTGCAAATGTTGTAATGATACGGTGGGTTAGGACGGGTTTTGCAACTTGCTGAATGTCCTCCATCCGAACCATGTAGCTTCCGAGCAAGGCTGCCCGGCTCTTGGCACCTAAGATCAAGTTTTGGACTGCCCGTGGGCCGGCTCCCCAACTCACGAATGGCTTCAGCCAATTCGGAGCCGAATCCCCAAGAGGCCTCGTTTTGCGCACCAAGCGTGCAGCGTATTGGTAAATGTGATCCGGTACTGGCAAGTGACGCACCAATCGCTGATGAGCGATGATTTCGTCAGCCCCCATCAACGCGCTGAGCGTAACATGGTCGTCCCCGGTTGTCGTTCGAGCGATTTGAATCTCCTCCTCTTCGTTGGGATAGTCCAGCTCCACCAGGAACATGAAACGGTCCAACTGGGCTTCGGGCAGTGGATACGTTCCTTCTTGTTCGACCGGGTTTTGTGTTGCCAGGACCATAAACGGACTAGCGAGCTCAAACGTCTTGCCAAGCACGGTAACGCGTTGCTCTTGCATAGCCTCTAACAAAGCGGCTTGTGTCTTGGGTGGAGCTCGGTTGATCTCGTCCGCTAAAATGATGTTGGCAAAAATAGGCCCCTTGATGAATTGAAACTCGCGACGGCCTTGCTGCGTTTCTTGCAAGATGTCGGTTCCAGTGATGTCCATCGGCATCAAATCCGGCGTAAATTGGATGCGGCTAAAATTGAGCGACATCGTTTCGGCGATCTTGCTGACCAAGAGCGTCTTTGCAAGACCTGGTACTCCCATCAACAATGCGTGCCGCCTTGCGAAAAGACAGATGGCGACCTGCTCGATGACGGCTTTCTGGCCAACAATAACCTTGCCCAACTCGGAGGCGAATCGAGAATAGGATGTACGCAATCGATCGATCGCTTGCACGTCCTGGTCTGTTAACGAAGATGAAGAATTGACGCCGGACGTGGCGGAGTTGTTCATAAGTGCATGGCTCGATCGGGAAGTGTTGCGAAACGGTCCCTCTGGTTTAGACCAAGCTCACTCCGATTGCAATAGGCTACGGTAATTTCTAATTCAAAGTCGGCATCGACATGAGTGTATCGATACCGGTTGCAGATCGAATGATTCCGTTCCCCACGGTTTGTATCCCCTTGGTCCACATGCTATTTTCATCGGAAAAAACCAATTCGGGAATCGCTGGCAGCACGTGCCAATCCCCATTCACGATCTCCGTCTCAAGCTGAGAAACTTGCCAAACAGCGTGTCCAATAAAGAGACGGCAATGGTCCGGAGTCACTTGAGCGATTTTTCGTAGCGTTTCCGTTTGTGCTGAAAGATAAATGCCTTGGCTATTTCCACCTTCTGCCAACAACTCATTATCATGAATCGCTAAAACCGGACCGTTTTGAGGGCCGCCGAAATTGATGTGCGAAAGGGCATTCTGGGGTTTTGCTGCCCCCTCAAGCAATTGTTCCAGCAGCGAAGTCGTATCGAGTGCCAGCGGCCGATTGAGCATGATTCCAATCGTGCGTTCCAGCGAATTCTCGACAATAATGCAAACGGATCTCGCAAACACCGGGTCTTGCACCCCAGGCGCAGCGACCATCAAATACCCCGCCAGCGAGATACGCGGTGCCAAGTCATCTGAATTCGGAATTTTGGGCGTTCGATTCATTTTCGTATCAGTAACTCAAAAAAGTTAGATCCACTGCAAGGCTGGGAACCGCTCGCCTGTTATTACACCAAGTGATACGATTTCCACAATGACATTCTGATTATTTAAGCAAGCAAAAAATGTGCCGAGAAAAAGGAGAAAGCCTTGACCATACATCATTTGAGACGAAATTATACGTTTGGTTCCCTCTCACGAAGTGATTTGCCGGTAGAACCGATGCAACTTTTCAAGGATTGGTTTGCGCAATTACACGCCTTTGAGCTACCCGACTGGTTCGAAGTCAACGCGATGACACTTTCGACATCCAATTTGGCAGAAGGTGTCAGCAGCAGAATCGTGCTGCTCAAGCACCTGGATGAGGACGGGTTTCTGTTTTTCACGAATTATGATTCGGCCAAGGGCCACCAAATTGCCATCGATCCACACGTTGCGATTCATTTTTATTGGCCCATTTTCGATCGCCAAGTCCGTATCGAAGGCAAAGCCACAAAGACTTCTGCCGAGATTTCGAACAATTATTTTGAGTCCCGACCGAGAACGAGCCAGCTAGGTGCTGTCGTGTCGCCACAATCGGAGATCATCTCGGATGACGCGCAGTTAGCGCGGGACATCGATGAACTGGACAAAAAAGTTGGCGGACAATCGATTCCCCGACCTGAAAACTGGGGTGGCTACAAAGTCACGCCATACAAGATGGAGTTTTGGCAGGGGAAGCCGTCTCGATTGCACGATCGGTTTCGATATCAACTCAACGAACAAAGTGGCGTTTGGACGATCGATAGACTGGCGCCATGAAGACGACAGTCCTGCTCGGGCATGCCGAAGTGAGACGCGATCCCCACGGGCTCTGCAGTTCAAGGGGATCGTCAGGTGATAAGCACATCGGTATGAGTCTTCGGGTGAAACAAACTGATAGCCGAAGGGCGCTAGCCCCGGTTCTCGACGAATGTCGAGCAATTGGAAAACCGGGGCTATCGCCCAACGGCTAATTGGGTTGAAAAACAGTTGCGGATGTGCTTAGGGCACTGGGCTCACTTTCGAGCCGATTCGATCCCTCGCAAATGAGCATCGACACATTCGGGCATATGCTGGAGATGGTAGCCACCTTCGAGCAACGAAACCAATTTACCGCCGCAATGACTCATGGCCAAATTGCTAATCCATTCGCCCGCTTGTTCATAGTGCTCGGCTTCCAGGGTCAAGCCACCAACCGGATCGTTTCGGTGCGCATCAAAACCAGCACTTAGCAGGATCAAATCCGGATGCATCTCATTGGCAAGCTTCTCCGTTGCATCATATAGCCGCTTTAAGAATTCGCCTGCTGGAATGCCTGCCGCAACAGGAATGTTCACTTTGGTTCCGATGGCTTGCCCCCCACCTGTCTCATCGGCCTTACCGGTTCCTGGGTAAAAGGGAAACCGATGAATCGAGACGAAGCCTACGTTGGGATCCTCCCAGAAGGAAGCTTGTGTGCCGTTCCCGTGATGCACATCCCAATCCACGATGAGAACTTTGTTGAGCCCCAAAGTGCGCGCATATTGTGCACCGATAGCGACATTGTTGAGCAGACAGAAGCCCATCGGTGCCGAAGACATAGCATGGTGGCCCGGAGGACGGATGGCGCAGAATGCCGTTGTGTCTTCACCCTTGACGACCCTCTGGACAGCATCGCAAACGGCTCCTGCGCCCAAAGTCGCGGCAGTCCAGGAGCCTTTCGACACGACCGTATCTACTTCAACCCTACCCGCATCGTGTTCGCACCAATCTTGCAGTGCTTCAAGATACGAATCGGGATGAATACGAGCACATTGCTGTTGAGTCGCGGGCTCCCAAGCGGGCGTTTTGCAACGCTCCGTCCATCCGGAGGACTTGAGCATTGCATTGACTTGCACGATCCTGGCAACCGATTCTGGATGGCTCTTGGTATCGTGCAATGCAAACTTGGGATTTTGGTACAACAACATTTTCGGGCGGGCTCCTGACTTACTCGGATGCGTCCTTTCGAATTCGCATCCCGTAGAACGACTGCCAGAAGAATATAGCCGCGATACTGCAAAAGCCAACGGCAAGCCACATGACAAGCGTGGGGCCTTGCTGCTCTTTCAACATCACTGCAAGCTCCACGGCCAGCAAGCCAAAGAGCGTCGTAAACTTGATCACCGGATTTAACGCGACACTCGATGTGTCTTTGAACGGATCACCCACGGTATCCCCAACAACACAGGCGTCGTGCAGAGGCGTACCTTTTTGCTTGAGCTCGACTTCGACAATCTTCTTGGCGTTGTCCCATGCTCCACCGGCATTGGCCATGAAGATCGCTTGATACAATCCGAAGATCGCGATCGAAAACAAGTAGCCGACAAAGAAGAAAGGCTCAATGAACGCGAAGCCGAGCGTGATGAAAAACACAGCCATGAAGATATTGAACATCCCCAACTGTGCATAACGCGTACAAATCGCAACGACTCGCTTGCTATCTTCCACCGAAGCTTTGGTGGCACCATCGAGTTTGATGTTCTTTTTGATGAATTCGACGGCACGATAAGCACCTGTCGTGACGGCCTGAATCGATGCACCTGTAAACCAGTAGATAATTGAGCCACCCGTGATGAGGCCGAGTACGAACGGCGCATAGAGCAACGAGAGTTTCTCCTGGTCCTGCGTCAGCCCATGTGTCAGGGACATGATGATCGAGAAGATCATGGTGGTGGCACCCACGACCGCCGTACCAATCAAGACAGGTTTGGCAGTGGCTTTGAAGGTATTGCCAGCCCCGTCGTTTTCCTCAAGGAGATGCTTGGCTTCTTCGAAGTTTGCATCCATTTGGAACTCGGACTTCAAGCTGGATTGGATGTTTGGGATCTGCTCGATCAAAGATAACTCGAAGACGCTCTGGGCGTTGTCGGTCACCGGTCCATACGAATCGACGGCAATCGTAACGGGCCCCATCCCCAAGAAACCAAACGCAACCAAGCCGAATGCAAAGACCGCTTCGGCCTCCATCATTTTCCCAAGCCCCATTGTCGAGATTGCATAGGAACCCGTCATTAACGCAACGATTCCGAGCCCAAGCCAAAGACAGGAAAAATTCCCCGCCACCAATCCTGAGAGAATGTTGAGCGACGCTCCCCCTTCTCGACTCGAAATCACGATTTCTTTGACGTGAGCAGAGGAGGTGGACGTGAATACCTTAACGAGTTCAGGGATCACGGCCCCTGCCAGCGTTCCGCATGAGATGATCGTCGAGAGTTGCCACCAAAGGTCTTTATTGCCAGAGAGTGACGGAATCATCAAGTACGATACGACATAGGTCAACGCGATTGAGATAAGACTGGTTAGCCATACAAGCCTTGTTAACGGCATTTCGAAGTCCATTTTCGTCGCCGTTCCATATTTCGATTTGGTCCATACTTCATTCAAGTAGTACGAGCCAAACGAGGCCACAATCATCATGATCCGCATCATGAACAACCAAACCAGCAGTTGCACCTGGATGGTTTCATAGTCAGCGCCTGCTGATTTTTGATTCACGGCCAACAGAATAAAGGTGATCAAAGCCACGCCTGTTACCCCGTAGGTTTCAAAGCCGTCGGCGCTTGGACCAACGGAGTCGCCCGCGTTGTCCCCGGTACAGTCGGCGATCACACCAGGATTGCGTGCGTCATCCTCTTTGATCTTGAACTCGATCTTCATCAAATCCGAACCGATGTCGGCGATCTTGGTGAAGATACCGCCAGCGATCCGTAACGCGGCTGCGCCAAGGCTTTCACCGATGGCAAAACCGATGAAACATGCGCCAGCAAATTCGCGCGGAACAAAAAGCAAAATACAAAGCATGATGAATAGTTCGACACTGATGAGCATCATGCCGATACTCATCCCGGCTTTAATGGGGATGGCGTAAACAAGATACGGGATCCCCTTTAGACTGGCAAAGGCTGTTCGCGAATTCGCATAAGTGTTTACGCGAATACCAAACCATGCCACCGTGTAACTGCCTAGAATGCCAACGATGCTGAAGCCAACGATGATGCCAACGACCGTCGACGATTTCTGGGATAACCAACCAAAGTACATCACAATCACCAACGCGATGATTGTCCAAAGCACTGCCAAAAACTTACCTTGGTTGATGAGGTAGGTCTTGCACGTTTCGTAGATAAGATCGGAGACCTCACGCATGGACGAATGAACGGGCATGTCGTGAATTTCTTTGCAAATGCGAATCCCGAAAAATAGACCCGCAGCACTTACCACCAATCCACCATAGAGAATAACGTTCCCCGGCACACCAAGAAAATTGGTGCTACCTAGATCCGGCAGCACGAGATTGGCTTCTCCGCCAGGTGAATGCGCAGGCGTTTCCGGGCCTTGCGAAAAAGAGGTGCCAACGAGGAAAGTGCTAAAGAGTAAGACTGCAATGATTGACAAGTTACGTTTGAAAAAAGCACTACGGCAATTCATCCAGAGTTTCCTTTTCTTGCGAGAAATCAAACATGGTAATGGGCACAACGTTAACCAACGCCAACCGATTCTTCAACACCGCAAAGCTAGTTTTTGGCGGATCTATCGCTTTTCGAGCCGATTAAAGGAGTTGTGTTCGCCTTTACGGGAGATGCGTCCAACCGGTTTCTACTTATCGAAAATGTCTGGCGGCATGGCGTTCGGGCTTATCCTGGATATTCTTGAAGCCCTAGTTCCGACGTGGTGATGTTAAAAAGATTGCAGGAGCAACCCTAATCGTGTTTGGCAGAATTGTTGACCTTGGTCGCGAAGTGCTTCGTCCTGTGTTTCAGCGAAGCTTCTTTATCGCTTGCACCGCTATGGTGTTTTCGATCGGCTGCGGCTTGGCGGACCGTCCAAACGTCGAGCCACCCGAGCCACCCTTTCATCAACAGGTAGCGGCTGTTCGACAAGGTTTGTCGCGTGAGATTCGATCGGAGGCAGCGGTCGGCGATGTCGAGTTCTCCCAGCTTCAAGGGTTATCCGCACTCGAAATTCTCTCGTTGTCAAATGCCCAAGTGTCGGATTCGATTGCGGACACACTGGCCAGTCTTGTCGAACTAAAACAGCTTCGACTTGAAAAAACCCATGTCGATGACAGGTTGGCCAAAGTCATTGGGAGACTTTCTAAGTTGACGACCATCAATTTACCCAATTCCGAGATTTCGGACGAAGGAATCGAGGAATGGCCGTCCTTGTCGAACTTAGTTTTGTTGCGAATCGGCAGCCCAGATCTGTCCGACGCAGCCTTGAAAACGATTGCAAAAATGAGTTCTCTGCGTTTTTTGCATCTTATCGATGTATCGATCTCCGACGCTGGGCTCAAGCAACTCCACGGAATGCAACAAATGGAATCGTTCTATTTGGACGGAGGCAATGTGACTGATAGTGGGCTCACGGAACTGATTCAAGCGTTGCCAAAGCTCCATTTTCATCGCGATCAACAACACATCCCGAATGATCCGAGAACCGACAACCATCGGAACCGCTAGTGGATCGTTTGCAATCTAGTTACCAGGCTCTTCCTGGTAACTCAGTGCAAGCGAGGTCCGCCTCGCCGAAATGCACCCTTAGTTTGTGAAGTCGGGAGGCAGGAGCCTCCAAACCAAGGCGTTCCCAGGCAGAGCCTGGGAACGAGTATTCTCCTGTGCGGCGTTAATTCCAACCCGTGCCACTAGGACCATTTATGGACCGAACGAGCCTAACTCCCAAAGCGGCCCATTCCATGTTATACTTCAGTTCGCCCTAAATCGTTTGGCGTTGAGAAACAGTTGCCAAACCGTTGCGGAATGCGACCAGCCCTGCCCACTTTTTCCCTCCCGTTTCTATTTACGAGATCGTTTCTAACGACACGAGTTGAATCATGACTTCTAGAAGATGGTTTCTCGCACTTGCTTGCATGAGTCTGTTATGCGTTGTTCCATTCGGACATGGCTTCTATAAAACAGGCGGAGTCACCGAGAAAATCACAATCGCTGCGTCCAGCTTTGTCGGTTCACTTACCGATGGTCAAAAGAGCAAAGTACTGCTACCGATTGATAGCCCTCTGCAATCCGACTGGCATATCATTCCGAAGGACACTCGCAAGGGTCTTCAGTTGAATGAAATGGACGAACGCCAACGTCAAGGTGCGATGGTTCTGCTTCGAAGCGTGCTGAGCGAAATGGGTTATCGCAAGTCAACTCAGATCATGCACATGGAGAATTTGCTCAAGGAGTTGGAAGCCGGAAAGACGAATAGCCCGCTTCGAGACTCGACTCGATACTACTTCACGGTCTTTGGTACACCACAACCTGGCCAAAAATGGGGCCTCAGTATTGAAGGGCACCATCTTTCGTTAAACTTTCTGATGAATGGTGACCGAGTCGTATCGTCGACACCACAGGCCTTTGCGTCCAACCCAGCCATCGTTCGAATTGAAAACAAATCCGACGTGCCCGTCGGGAGACGAATGTTGCGATTAGAAGAAACGTTGGCCTTTGAATTAGTACATTCTCTTTCCGAAAAGCAACGAGCACTAGTAATCTTAACGGACAAAGCCCCACGCGAAAACCGGACGCTTGGAGTACCGCAACCGACACCACAAGCTCCCGTTGGCATCGCGTTTTGGCAGTTAGCTGCACCTCAACAAACGCTGCTCAAGGCGTTGGTCAACGAGTATATCAATGCAGTCCCAGAAGAAATCGCGGATGATCGACGAAAAGCGATTGAAGGTGCCGGGGGTTGGGATGCTGTCTTCTTTTCCTGGGAAGGAGCACTTCAGACCGGTATCGGCCATTCGTACCGAGTTCAAGGTCCCACATTTCTGATCGAGTTCGTCAATACTCAGCCCGACGCAGCCGGAAACATTGCAAATCATGTGCATTGCATTTGGCGAGACATTCGCGGTGATTTTGGCGTGACGTTGTAGGCCAACGGGGCTTAACCAATGCAGCCCAGGGCAGAGCGCAACGCTGCCCTGGGGTTACTTCAAATTCCACACCCATTGGTCATTCTCGGATGATGCGTCGGCTTGATCCTTGGTTGTGACGGGAGGGTCGATTGGTACCGATTCTGAGGTGCGTGGATTGAAGCCCCAGAGTGTGGCAGTTGTGCCAACGACGCGATAGCCGAAAGGGTTACCACCAGGGGGCTGGAGTTGCGTCAGGTCGAGCGAAAGTTCTGTTAGCTCATTGAGCGATTCCGGTAGCGTTCCATGTCGATCCTCGTAGAGTCGCAGTCCAATCCCGTGCGCGGCCAGACGGTGGCAAACGGCTCGTCGCACGAACGCTTCACCCACGGCGGCGATACTCGGCACGGCTTGGGCAGTCAACGCGGAATCCATTTTCGCGAGCCAGCCTGAATTCATCGAAGCCAAAGCCGCACTTTCGCATTTTTTTAGTTGGATTCGGAACTCATCTAAATCGCTGCGTTCAATCTGCTGAAAGCTTTGCATGATGTCCAAATAACAATTGGCATCGACGTACCGCGAGAGAGTGATGGGCGAATCGAATGCAGCAGCCGATGGGTTGCGAAATCCTGGAAGAGCCATACCGCGTTCTCCAGCCAGCATGGCAACCCAATCGTCGCCGATCGTCGTCGCTGCCATGACTTTGGGCAACAACGATTCTAGGTCGGTAGTGTTAAGTGCATCCTGCTCGATAGCCTGCTGCAATAGCAAGATCGCATGGCTGTCGACGGCAATCGAAACGAGCTGAGCTACCAAATTGGGTTCGCCCGCGATGATTTGATTGGTTCCCAGAATCGATTCGATCGCCGCTCGTACGGCGGCCGAATCGCGGTCTCGCAGGGCCACGCTGCCGTAGAGACTTAACAGCCTTGCAATGGTCCGCTTCTCTTGTACGTGAGGCAGAAGCGTTTTAAAACCGTCAAAGACGATCGGCAAGCGAACAGGTTTTTGGTTTGGCGAGGCGCTCGCAAGTTGTGTGATGTCGGTATGCAGTCGTTTCCATTGCTTCAGGAAATCACGAACGGAACGCTCGTCTGCCCAATCACCTTGCGAAGGCACTTCATGAACTTCCATATCCATCCCATTGCCGAGATAAGGGAGGCGAGGATTGGCTTTGATCGATTCGTTGAATTCATCGCTCTTTAGAAACTCAAGGATGGCGAGCCAGGCGTCGGTGTTGGTCGCATCGGTTTGGTCGGTGTAGTAAGTTTGCATGGAAGCATTGTCCACCGGATAGCCTTGAGTTCGAAGTTTTGCAGTGCGATCATTTAGACGACTTTGCGCAGCCATTTCGCGGGCGTACCACGTAAGAGCCACAGCCAACGCCAAAAATACAGGCATGGCTATCAAGAGCAAGATGGCCGGAATGAGGCAGCTGCGTTTTGGATTCGGACTGGGAACCATTGTTTTTTGGGCTTGTTTGCTTTTTTGGGCAGTATTGCTTGAGTCAAGAACCGATTCGTTCAAGACGAGATCATACGATTCCCAGCGCACGGCAACTATGCTTGCAGAACGCAAAATTCGGTTACAATATGGCCTCGAATCCAGTTTTCAGGGTTCGGCTGCGTTTCCGATCACTCACCAAATCTACCCATCTCACGGTTCTATGACAGTTTCCACCCCCTCTTGGTTAGCCACCAACGACCAAATCGCAGACGCCAAACAGGCTCTGGATAAGCATACGTATGAGTCGGTTCAGTGGCATTTCCACGATTCGACTGGTAGCCCTTTTTGGCTGGAACAAAAAGCGAGTCTCAAATTCGACCCACTTAAGGATGTCAAAGGTTTCGATGACTTGAAGAAGTTCCCGGAGTTCGAGGACGAGTGCTTGCGAGGGGGTCCCATCGAGCGTTGGATTCCTAAGGGGCTTCTGGGGAAACCGACGTACGTATTTGAAACAGGTGGAACGACAGGCATCCCCAAGAGCCGGATGGTAATCGACGATTTTCGCATCGACTATGAAAATTTTAGCGAAACGCTGCCCGATCATTATTTCCCGAAGGGTGCCAACTGGTTGATGCTTGGCCCGTCTGGCCCGCGCCGATTGCGATTGGCGATCGAACACTTGTGCCAGTTTCGAGGCGGCATTTGTTTTTGTATTGACTTGGATCCAAGGTGGGTCGTCAAACTGATCAAAAAGGGCTGGATGGAGCATCTTGAGGAGTACAAGAAGCATTGCATCGATCAAGCCATCACCATTTTGACGGCCAATCACAACATTAAGTGTATGTTCACTACGCCAAAGCTTTTGGAATCGTTGGCGAGCGGTTTAGCCGAAAAAGGAACGAGCATTCAGGAGGTCGGGATCACTGGCATTTTCTCTGGTGGCACAGAATTCACCCCGCAATGGACTCGTTTCTGCGTGGAAGAGTTGTTAGGTGGACCAGCCGAGGAAAGCGGCGTCTACATGACTCCTACTTATGGAAACACATTGATGGGACTCGCTTGTTCTCGTCCTGTGACCATTGATGATGGCTACACCATCGCCTACTATGCGCCACAGCCGAGAGCGGTGGTCGAAGTGGTCGATTTCGATGATCACACCAAGATTGTTGGACATGGCGAAACCGGCCGTGTCAAACTGTACACCATGACCAAAGAGTTCTTCGTTCCTGGGTTCCTTGAACGAGACGAGGGGGAACGCGAGCTGCCATTCGACAAGTACCCTTGGGACGGTGTGAGCGGTGTGCGCCCATATCGCGGCTTTGCTTCGACAACGACAGTTGGCGTTTACTAGCCACAATTTTTTGTTCCTCATTTATTATTTACTTGGAGTTCTTTAGTCGTGTTGACCATCAATCCAATTCGCTGGGGCAAGCAATACAAGTCGCTTGAGTTTCAAGATGTCTTCCATTTTGACACCGGCGAGTCGATTGCTCGGATCGGGCAAGTTAATGGCGGCATGGTCCAAATGGATATGCGCAAGGCAGACAATGCGAGAAAGGTTCTGCGTTCGGTTCCAACGCAAGAGCTGATCGAGCGTTGTAAAAAGGCCGCGTATATGTTTGAGCATGAGACATTGCCGGTCGGCGATGGATTGCAGACCGTAGATGATTTTATTCACCAACAGTCTGCAAGCACTGGTTTGCCGGAACACATGTGCCGCAACAACATGCAAAAGAATTGCTTCGTTCTCAGCAACATTGACAAGATTTTGGACGCGCTGACGCGAGGGCTGGACCTAGAGATCTTTGCTAGGGGATATGGCGAGGAAAACCGAAATGTAACGGTGAGTTTTCAATGTCAGACGCCGGTATTGGGAGCTGTGCTTCCAAACAATTCGCCGGGCGTGCACACGCTTTGGTTGCCTGCCGTTCCGCTACAGGTCGGTCTTGTGCTCAAGCCAGGTTCTCAAGAGCCATGGACTCCTTATCGTATGATCAGTGCCTACATTGAGGCAGGCATTCCTGCGGAAGCGTTTTGTCTCTATCCGGGCGGTCACGATGTCGGCTCGACGATTCTGGGCAAGTGTTCCCGAAGCATGATTTTCGGAAGTGCTCATACGGTCGAACAATATTCGGGCAACCCGAGGGTTCAGGCCCACGGCCCAGGCTTTTCCAAAATCTTGATTGGCGATGACGTGGTGGATCAATGGGAAGACTATTTGGATCTGATGGTCGAGAGTGTATTGAGCAATTCGGGTCGCAGTTGCATCAATTGCTCCGGTATCTGGGCTTCGCGTCACACGAAAGAAATCGGCGAAGCGTTGGCAAGTCGGATGGGCGGTATCGAAATTTTGCCGCCTAGCAATCCGAAAGCAGCCTTGGCTGCATTCACCAATGCTCAGATGGCCAAGGGGACTTGGGCGATGGTTCAGCAAGATCTTGCTGAAGCCGGCGTGGTCGACATGACTGCCTCGTATGGAGAACGACTTGTTGAGCGAGAACGATGTGCCTATCTAAAGCCTGTTGTTGTTACGGCAGATTCGCCGCAGCGAGCGGTTGCCATGAAAGAGTATATGTTCCCGTTTGTATCTGTCGTGAAGTGCGAGCAAAAGAACATGATCAAGTCGATCGGCTCCACGTTGGTTGGAACGGCTTTGACTGCGGACGACGATTGGATCGATGAACTGACAAACGCCACGCACATCGATCGACTTAACATTGGTGCAATGCCAACCAACCGCCTCAACTGGCTGCAACCCCACGAAGGAAATCTGATCGATTTCCTATTCCGATCGCGAGCTGTCCAGATTGTACCGATGCGGGTAGCTCAGGCGGTTTAGTAATATTGTTGCTGGACCGGCTTGATGACGATTTCCGGCACGTGAACTCTTTCAGGGAGACTTGCCAATCCGACGACGATGTTGGCAATGTCTTCTGGCCGGAGGATCGCTTGGCGATGCTCGTCGCTGACAGGTGTTGGGCGTTGTTCCAGGATAGGTGTGTCGACTTCGCCGGGGTAGACATTGGTCACGCGGATGCCTTCGACACCGACTTCGTTGGAAACGCACGTTCCTAAAGCGGTCATCGCGAATTTGCTCGCAGCATAAGCGACTCCGCCGAGGGCCAAAGCACGTTTGCCCGCGACGCTCGAGATGTTGATGATCATCCCACAATGCCTTATTCGCATTTGAGGCAAAACGCAGTGGATGCAGTTGTAGGCACCAGTCGCATTGATTGCCATGACTTGGTCCCATTGTTCCGGAGCCATCGCGTTGATGGAACGGTCTCGAATATTGACACCGGCGGCATTGACCAAAATATCAACGTGCCCGATTGATTTGTCGAACCATTCGAAGAAGGACTCGACACTTTCGCGATTTGCTACGTCGAGGCAATGGCCGATGAGGAGGTTGTTGGAAAACGCGATCGCGTCGGAGATGGCGGATTCACGACGAGATCCAATGGCCACTTTAGCACCGCTTTGTGCGAAAAGATTTGCGATGGCGAATCCGATGCCAGTGGCACCTCCGGTAACAACGACGCATTTGTTTTGCAATGTGTTGGGTTGAATCATCTATACTGTAAGTGGGTAATTGGATTTTGGATCGAAACTCATACTTCAGGTTGTCCCAGTGCAGCATTCTACCAAACCGAAGATCGTTGTGATTGGAGGTGGCTTCGCAGGCATGGCTTGCGTTCGGGCTTTGCGAAGTTCCGAAGCTGAGATCAAGCTCGTCGACCGTCGCAATTTCCATTTGTTTCAGCCGCTTCTCTATCAAGTTGCTACCGGCGGACTCTCGCCAGCCAACATCGCGGCTCCACTGCGAAGTATTTTTAAAAAGCAGAAAAACGTTCAAGTGCTGATGGCTGGTGTTGATGGATTCGACATGGCAAAGCGATCGGTTGTTTTGGACGACAAATCAGAACTCCCTTTTGATTACTTGGTTCTTGCGACGGGCTCCACACATCATTATTTTGGTCGCGATGCGGATTGGGAACCGCTCGCGCCGGGATTGAAGACGATTGAGGATGCGACTGAAATTCGCCGCCGATTGCTAACTGCATTTGAAGCCGCCGAGGAGACGGACGATCCGGCTGTGCGGGCAGCACTTTTGACGATCGTGATCGTGGGAGGAGGCCCAACCGGAGTTGAGTTGGCTGGCTCGATTTGTGAACTTTCCCGGCACACTATGAAAAACGAGTTCCGTGCCATCGATCCGAGTTCGGCTCGTATTGTGTTGATTGAAAACAGCAAGATGGTGCTCGATCGGTATCATGGTTCGCTTTCGGAAGCAGCCGCGCGAGATCTGAAAATGCTCGGTGTCGAGCTTTGGAATGAAACACGATTAATGGAAATTCGTCCAGATCACGTGATAGTCAGCCATGCAGGAGAATCGAAACGTCTCGATACGTACACGGTCCTCTGGGCGGCGGGAGTGAAAGCGTCGTCGTTGGGCAAGAAACTCGCCGATTCGATCGGGCCTACTGTGCAACTGGATCGAGGTGGGCGGGTTGCTGTCGATTCACAGTGCGCGGTTGCAGGCTACTCCAACGTCTTTGTGGTAGGCGATTTAGCTGCGTTCAGTTTAGCGGACGGAACGACGTTGCCTGGAGTTGCTCCTGTCGCAATGCAACAGGGCGCTTACCTCGGTAATTTGATTGCTAAGACAGTCAAAGGGAGTCGTCCAACCAGCCCGTTCAAGTATTGGGACAAGGGAAACATGGCTACCATTGGGCGATCGAGGGCGATTGTCGAATCAGGGAAGTGGCGAATGACAGGCCAACTCGCATGGTTGGCTTGGCTATTCATTCATATTCTGTATTTAGCTCGATTTGAGAACCGAATGCTGGTATTGTTTCAATGGTCCTGGAGCTACATCACGCGAAATCGAACGGCACGTTTGATAACGGGAAAAACGAAAGTGATAACGGGAAAAACGAAAGAAACCTTGTAAAGACAGCACCACGCGAAATGTGAAGTCTATGGACCATACTGGCTTGAGAATGTCGCGAAGAGTCCGTTTGCTTGGCAATTGTGCCCCTCTTCTCCAAGAGCCCGCGAGCTACGGCTTCGCGCGTCCCCAACCAAATCGCTCCGCGGCATTTCGCGCGTAAGATTGCCGCTCGATTGAACCGCATTAACCGCAAAAATAAAATTTCCGTTCGATTTGGATTTGATTTTGGTTTAGACTGACAATTCCTTTTTTTCCATACGATTCATTGCCTTGCGTTGACAAGCAAGGACTTTTGTTAGTTTTCTGAGGTTGATAAATGAAAAACGTTTGCCGGTCCGAGAATCACATTCAGAAGCTTTTGCGAAGTAGCGTGCAAGTCAAACGCGCTTGTTACCGTCGACTTCTGCGTTTGGAGTCACTGGAAACCAGAGCGCTTATGGCAGCGGACGGTCTCGTTTTTCAAGAGATTTTTTCTTCTAATGATGTGGTTGCTGAAGGTGAAGGGCTGGCACCAACCATTGGCTATATGCCACCAGAACCGCCCGACCTTGTGGGGCGAAATCCTGCGAATGGTCCTGGTGTTGCGGAATCGATTCCTGCTGCGAACACATTCTTTCTGCATAGTCGTCCTACGGCAAAAAAGACCATCTATTTGGACTTCGATGGGTTTACGGCGCGGGGGACTTCTTGGAACACACGTAACAACATTACGACGATTGTTTCACCAGCTTGGGATCCAGCTGGTAACGGTCCTGCTTTTACGAACAATGAGCTGATGGAAATTCAAGGAGCGTGGCAACGTGTGGCGGCTGATTTTGCTGCTTTTGATGTCAACGTTACGACCGAGGATCCAGGTGAAGCGAACTTGGTGAACACTGGAGGTGCGGATGACCGGTGGGGAATTCGCGTAGTAAATACGCTTGTTGATTTTTCGAACTCGGGTGTTGGCGGTTTCGCTTACATCGGTAGTTTTCGGTGGGGTTACGAAAGAAGCGGAGCGACCGATACCCCTGCCTATGTGTTCAATAGAACAGGGATGAATGTTGCTGCAGCGGTCACCCACGAAGTTGGGCACTCGCTGGGGTTGTCGCACGACGGAACCAATTCTGCTAATCCATTGCAGCAGAATGCGGAGTACTACGATGGGCATGGAACAGGTGAGAATAGCTGGGGACCCATCATGGGATCGGGGTACTATCGCAATGTAACGACTTGGGACAACGGTACGTATATCGGCACCAGTAATGGGGCAGCCAACGCGAACTACGGGACTGGCCCAACGGATTTGGCAACGATCACGCAAGCAAGCAACGGTTTCGGTTTTGTGCCTGACGCCGATGGGAATACCTCGTTTCTAGCGACGACATTGGTCGGCACCTCTATTCCGGGTGGAAAGCAATCCATTTCTAAACTTGCTACCATCGAGCAGCCCGGGGATTTCGATTTTTTTAAGTTCCAAACAGGAACGGGTGTCGTCGACATCACGATCGATCCGTACGTAAATGATCTTTGGACGAGCGATGGAAGTGGCGGCTATGTCAATAGCATTGAGTCCTCGTTTCTCGATGGGACGCGTTGGAATGAAAATCAAGGATCGAACTTGGACGTAGAAGCAACGCTTTACGACGACGCAGGAGTCGTCATAGCGGTTTCTAATCCTGCGGGCTTGCGGGCTAGTTTTTCGAATTTGAGTCTCAGGATTGGAACCTACTACATCCGAGTTGATGGCGTCGGATTTGGCGACCCGAGAGCGAATCCTCCGACGGGTTACTCCGACTACGGCAGTCTCGGACAGTATCTCATATCAGGAACGATTGAATCTTCCATTGAAATTGGGATCACGGATGCTTCGGTTTACATCGAAAATACACCTCCGATTCCCATTGCTTCCAATGCGACTGTTAGTACTTTTAACATCAACACGTTTGAGGGAGGGATTCTTCAATTTGCGATTGCAACGAATTTCCAGGTTGGCGACAAAATTGGATTCGTTTCGTCTGGCACGGGGCCCGGTCAAACTTCCTTTTTGGGGAGCGACGTTTTGTATGGCGGTGTGCTGATCGGCACGTTCACTTCCGGATTGAAAAGTATTTCCGTCTACTTCAATGCTGCTTCGACACAGGAATCTTTGGAAGCTGTCATCCGTGCGCTGACCTTTGAGCATACATCGGATGCCCCTTTGTTAACGCAACGGCAGGTTTCGGTCTTTTTCGACAACGGGAACAATGGAGCGAGTAACGTCGCGTTTGCAAGAGTCGGAGTCATACCTGTTAATGATTCGCCGCTGACTGGAGACGCTAGTTTGCAATCCGTAGCCGAGGATACCGCCAACCCATCAGGTCAGCTGGTTTCCACCTTCGTGGGCTTGTCATTCACAGATGTGGACATCGGCTCAACGCTTTCAGGTATTGCGATAACCGCGAACGCGGCCCTATCCGGAACAGGCATTTGGCAATACTCAATCAATGGTGTGCAGTGGGCTCCGATCGGAACGGTCAGTCCCCCTGAGAGTCTATTGCTTTCCAAAGACACCTGGGTTCGCTTTTTGCCCGCGTTGAATTTTAATGGCACACCTGCACCTTTAAGGTTTCGAGGGATTGATGATTCCTTTGTGGGGACTTTTTCGACGCGAACCGTTCGTAGCACAATCGATGTGACAACGTCACTTGCAGATGGGCCGCTGTCATTGACGGACAGCTCGTTGAGAACTGTGATTACGCCAGTCAACGATGCGCCGATTTCAAACGTCGGGGCCCAGGCAGTTAGCGTCGATCAAGATCAGACCTTAACCTTTGTCGTGCCGACAGTTTGGTTCAGCGATGTCGACAACACCACTTTAATGTACAGCATGGCTCGATTCGATGGATCTGCGTTACCCAAATGGTTGTCGTTCGATCCGACCACGAGGCGACTTGTTGGGAGTCCCAAAAATGCTGATGTAGGTGATTATTCTTTGATCAGTCGCGCGACGGATTCTGCCGGATTGTTTGCAACGGTTTCATTGTTCGTCACCGTTGCGAATGTAAATGATGCGCCGACCGCTATCCAACTCGCGGCAGATCCAGTGGTGGAGGGTTCGGATCTTTCGGGCAAATTTTTGGGTACACTTTTCGCGACAGACCCTGACAGTAAAGACGAATTTACCTGGACGGTTGCGGACCCACGCTTTGAAATACGAGGGAATACCCTTTTTCTCGCTCCGGGCAATAAACTCGATTATGAAACAGGCAGTCGAGTGTCGCTGACGGTGCAAGTCACGGACACCGGGATTCCGCCGCTTTCCTATGAGCAACAAGCGACCATAGACCTAATCGACGTGAATGAGTTCGCGCCGGCACTGCGTTCGGCATCCTTCAGCGTCAATGAGGGGGTTGCAGGCTCTACGATCCTTGGCGTCCTAGACGCAACCGACGGCGACACCGCTAACAAAGTACGATTTCGATTCTTGGGAACACCACCGTCACTGTTTTCTCTAAATCAAGATACGGGTGAAATCAGGCTGGCTGCGAATGGTTCCTTGAACCACGAGAGCGCGAGTTCATACCAGTTCTTTGTCGAAGCGGTCGACAATGGCATTCCTCAGCTTGCGACCACGGCTTCGGTGAACATCGTTGTTCGCGACGTCAATGAGTTTGATCCTCAGATCACCACCAGCCTGATTCGTATTCCAGAAAATCAAGTCACCAACGGAGCGTTTGCCAAGGTGATTGCGACGGATCTTGATACAAATCAATTCATTCGGTTCTCGTTGCCTGCTTCGGAGACTCGATTTTCGATCAATCCGGTAACGGGCGACCTCGCACTTGTGCGCGCTGGTATTTTTGATTTCGAAACCACGCAAGTTGATTCGGTCGTTGTCATTGCGACCGATTCTGGCACGCCAGACCGCAAAATCCAGAGAACGATCCCGATCGCAATTGACGATGCAAACGACCCACCGACGGGTGCCTCGGTAGCCGATCCAAAAATACTATCGAACGTATCCGGATTGAATCTAGGTGTCATTGATGTGGTCGACCAGGACGTTGGCCAAAAGTATTCGATTGTCTCGTTGGATGACCGGTTCGTTGTTGTGAATGGAAGCTTGGCTCTTGCTCCGGGTAAGAATGTAGGAAATAGCGATGCGTTGCAAATTGTCGTGCCGATCATTGCGACCGAAGTTGGGACCACTCCCAACTCCTATCCTCTTTCCGTAAATCTCGTTCGCACGCCGAACCCTCAACCATGGCAAAATCAGCTTATTCCTCAGGATGTGGATCGAATTGGCGGGGTCAATCCGCTGGATGTCTTGGCGATTGTCAATGCAATCAATGGAGATCTTTTGGGAAGTTTGCCTTTCCCAAGACCTGCCAGCACATTGTCGCAGCCTGACTACGACGTAGACGCGGACGGATCTCTCTCGCCATTGGATGCGCTTGCCGTAATCAATTTCTTGAATGCTCGCGGTAACGGTGAAGGCGAGGGAACTACAGCGGTTCCTCCTCGGCTCACTGCCAAAGTCGAAAACCAAGTGGACGATACATGGCTAATAGCGTTCACTCAGCTCGAAGAGGAGCGATCGCTTCAGCGTCGTAAACGCGGTTAATAGCTGAGTTAGTCGGCGTCCCTGCGTATTTCAAGATGTTTTCGCCACTTGTCATTGTCCACATTCGGATAGTCTGTACGGAAATGCACACCTCGCGATTCGGTGCGAGCGAGTGCGGCGGTTGCCATTTGTAGGCCAACCGTCAAGATGTTTTGAAGCTCCCATCCATCGACACTAAATAAGTCCTGAGCGAGAACGTAACCGCAGTACTGTTGAATCGCATGTGCGGCTTCCGTAAGCCGGTCTTCGCGGCGTTGGACACCGACGTTTCGCCACATGAGCGAGCGTACCGCATTTTTAATGTCGGCCAAGTCGATTGGCTGAAAGGGTTCACCTTTTGGAGCGTTTTGAATCGGCAGAACTCGCAATTCGGTTTCGCTATTTTGAATTGCAGCTTCCGAAGCATGCCTGCCAGCGATAGCTCCAAAGACCAACCCCTCGAGCAGACTATTCGAAGCCAATCGGTTCGCGCCATGTAGGCCACTACTGGTCACCTCGCCCGCAGCCCACAAGCCGGGGAGGGTGGTTTCCGCGCGTTTCATTACATTGCAGCCACCGATCATGTAGTGTGCACCTGGGCGAACCGGGATGGGATCGGTAGCGATGTCCAATCCAAAGCCTAAACATACTTTTGCGATGCCCGGGAATCGGCTGCGAATATGCGATGCCTGTAAATGCTTCATCGTCAAATAGACGCAGGGTGATTGGGTCTTCTCCATCTGGCTGACGATCGCCTTGCTAACCACGTCGCGTGGTGCAAGTTCAAGTCGAGGGTCGAAGTCTTCCATGAATCGTTTCCCAGTCGCATCGAGCAAATGAGCACCTTCTCCGCGTACGGCTTCGGTGATCAATGTGCGAGAACTACCTGCAATGTACAAGACAGTGGGATGGAATTGCATAAACTCCATGTCTCGCATCGCGGCTCCAGCCCGAAAAGCAATTGCATGTCCATCACCGGTAGCGACGCGAGGGTTGGTGGATTCGCGAAAAACTTGGCCACATCCTCCGGTGCACAAAATCGTTTCTTTAGCCCAGATCAGAACCGGCTTTCCGCCGCGGATGGATGCGACAACGCCACAGCAACGCCCTTCATGCGTCAGTAGGTCGATCGTAAACGTTTCTTCGCATATCTCGATGTTGCGACGCTGGCGGGTATGATCGATCATGGACCTCATGATCTCTTTGCCAGTTGCATCTCCGAGCGCATGAATGATACGTTGATGGGAATGTCCACCTTCGCGCCCTAGTGCCAATTGACCATCGTGCTGATCGAAATTGGTTCCCCAACGGATAAGCTCTGCGACACGATCCGGGGCCTCACGCACAACCATTTCGACCACTTTTGGATCGCAGAGATCACCACCTGCCGTCAAAGTGTCTTGCACATGATTGTCGAAGCGGTCCTCCGGATCCAACACGCTTGCTATGCCTCCTTGTGCATAATTGCTATTGGATTCCTCCAGTTTGTCCTTGGTTAAGATCATCGTGTGCAAAGACGGATCGACTTCATGAGCGGCTCTCAGTCCCGCTAATCCGCCACCGATAATGAGAACGTCGGTAAAGAAGTGACCCGACCGTTTGGGCTCGATGGGTACGAGGTAGCGAGGAGCGATCTTGCTCCAAGGGTAAACCAATGCTTGACCGAGAATAGGAGTCGACATACGGTATTCTTCTGTTAGGTGTGAGGTGACTCTGGCTAGCCCTACTGCGGGGAGTGTTTTTCCAGATCAATGCCTCTAGGAAACGTACCACTCCACAAACGCTCGCGAGCGACTGTCTAATTTCTTAACGTCTTCGACTCGAAATCGAATGCCATTCGCATCGGTGATAACGACCGTTTTGGACGAGACGCGACGGACGTCCTCTTCGGCTTTGATAACGAAACTGGTAATACCGTGATTCGTTTGAACAACCCATTCGCATGGATCTTGGTTGCCAGAAACGTGAATCACTTTCTCGATAACGGGAACGAACTCTCGCAATGCAAGTTCTTCTTCAAGCAGTTTGATACTTTCGGCAGAGAGCCCGACGAGTGAGTCGAGACAAACGATTTCATCGCCATCGGCACTTACCAGCGACACCCAGCGTTTGCAGTCCGTAATTGGAAACAAAGGCACAACGCTAACATCGCTGTACTCATTGCCTGACGCATCGGTCACTTTCAGATGATGCCACTCGTCGCGCGAAAGCCGAATGGCTGGTTGTGTGGCAGAATCTCGTTTGTCGATGTTGTCGTTAGTCATAATTTTGGTGGTGCGTTGAACGGATACATTAAATATCAGTATTACTGGAATTTGGAAACATGGGTCGCGTTTCGGAGGCAAGAAAAAAAGAACCGGTAATGCAGATCAGTTCATTGTCGATAGCCGAACGCGTTGCATGGTCGACGGCGATTTGGCTTGATGGTGCTGACAATATTTCGACTTGAGGGTGATGGATTCGTTTTGCGTGGGCGATTTCTTCGAGTCGTTCAACGGGAACGACTCTGGGGTTGTTCTGAAATTGAGTGACGATCAATCGATCCGCATAGTCGAGGATTTGATCGAGCATAGACATATAGTCCTTGTCTTTGGAACAAGCGAAAATGATCGTCTTTTTGGCTGGAGAAAAATGGTCGGTTAATGAGCTGATCAATGCCGCAATGGATGCAAAATTGTGGGACGAGTCTATGACCGTCGTGGGGTTGGTCGAGACAACTTCGATTCGGCAGCACAATTGCGTGTTAGCGAGGGCATCGACCATCCCATTTTGCGGGAGAGACCAGCCATCCGATTGGAGGCGTTGCCATGCTGCAATAGCGATAGCCGCGTTGTCTGCCTGATGTTTGCCCGGCATTCGCAAGGCGAGGTTTCGCATCTGAGTTGCTGGGATTCGTGCCGACATTGGACTGAAATCCATTTGGCTTGCGCAGTTGGATTGTGGATCGATGGAAATGGTTGGTCCCATTTTATTGGGCTGAGTGGTACATTCGTAATCGACACCGAGTTCCCAAAGCGGGCTATTTGTTTCGACGCACTTTGCTCGAATAACCGATCGTGCGTCCGGATGCCTTGCGCCGCTAATAACCGGTACATTTTTTTTGATGATCCCGGCTTTTTCGCCGGCAATGAGAGAGATCGTATTTCCCAGTTGTTGTTGGTGGTCAAAGCTGATCGAGGTGATGATGGCAAGTGTGCTGTGACAGACGTTTGTGCTGTCAAGCCGTCCGCCGAGGCCAACCTCGATCACATTGACATCTGACTTTCTCTTAGCGAACAACAGCCAAGCCAGAGCCGTGGTCATTTCGAAGAAAGTGGGACAGCCATGGGATGTTCGAATGGTCGCCTCTGCCGCTTTCTTGAGCATTTCGACCTGTTCGGCAAGCTCGTATGGCGAACATGGCAGGCCATCAATGACAAACCTCTCCTCTAAATGGACCAAGTGAGGCGAAGTGTATAGCCCGACAGATAGGCCGGAACGACGCAGCGCTTCAGCAAGAAACCAGGAGACCGATCCCTTGCCTTTTGTTCCTGCGACGTGGAGAACAGGGGCGGCCAGGTGTGGGTTTCCAAGCTCTTGCAGAAAGTATTTCATCCGTGCAAGCCTGTACGCCCGTTGGTCGTACGGCCGATCGGAGGTTTTTTCGTAATTGATGCGATCGTACAAATAACGAACGGCATCGGTATAAGTTGTGTCGATCCGATCCATCGGTTCCAGGTGTGCGTGTCTTGGGAAAAGGAAGCAAAAAGAGCTGAAGCGCGATTCTAACGGTAGAAGTCACATCTCATCCAGTTTATTTGCATTCAAGTGAGTTGTGGGAGGGGGAGTAACGCTTGCCGTCGGTTTGTTTGGGATTTATAGTGCTTGCTGCTGGGACGGCTCAACGAATTTCCGTTTTTGAGGCTGGATCAGCGTGGGGTCGCGCTGAACCGATCAAATCCATGTGACGTAAAAGCCGGAATCCCGACAAGAAAATCTGGTATCTTTCGTTTTCAACCCTACGACGACGCCTTTTGGTCAGCTCCTAACTTTACCGAACCTAATCTATGTCAACGTCAACGGCATCCGCGTCTCCATCTGGAACATCGACAGACCCGACCAACGTGATCGTGGAAACGCGAAATCTAGGGAAAATATACAGGGATTTTTGGGGGCGCAAGAAAGTAAACGCTCTCAAAGCGCTGGATATTGAGGTTCGAAAAGGGGAGATTTTCGGACTTCTGGGCCCAAACGGATCGGGCAAGTCAACGACAATCAAATTGATGCTCGGACTGCTTTTCCCGACGTCGGGGCGAGCGTTCGTCTTCGGGAAAGACGCGACAGACGTTTCCAAGAACGAACGGATCGGCTATTTGCCCGAAGAATCCTACCTTTACAAGTTCCTCAACGCCGAAGAGACCCTGGATTTTTACGGTCGACTGTTCGATATGCCGGCTGATGTCCGACGCGAACGGACGGAGCAATTGATTCAAATGGTAGGCTTGCAAAGAGCCCGTCGCCGCCAGTTGAAGGAGTATTCGAAGGGAATGACGCGTCGAATCGGGCTGGCGCAAGCGTTGATTAATGAACCCGATTTCTTGGTGTTGGACGAGCCGACCACCGGTCTAGATCCCATCGGAACTCGCGAAATGAAGGACTTGATTCTGCGACTTCGCGATCAAGGCAAAACGATTCTGTTGTGTTCGCATCAGTTGGCGGACGTTCAGGATGTGTGCGATCGGGTTGCTATTTTGCACCAAGGGGAATTGAAGGAGTTGGGACGTGTAGACAGTTTGCTCAAGGTTCAAGACGTTACGGAGATTCATGTGAAGGGCTTGGATGACAAGACCAAGCAAGAGATTAAGGACGTGATATCTCGGTCGAACGGCGAATTGCTTCAAATGGATAACCCAACGACAACGATGGAACAGCTGTTCCTAGACATCGTTCGCGAAAGCGATCAACGTCCGGGACGCCGGGGTGGCGGAGCGTAAGTTATCGCTCTTCAGACTCTGTTCATGAAACACCCCCCCCGCGATCGTTGAAAGGTAAGCTTGGTAATTTTAATATGCGTTTAACACCTGACCAATTTCTGAACTACTTTGAGTGGCTCTTTGATCCAAAAGGCCTTTTGCAAGGGTTCTTTCTCGTTTTGATCCTGGCATTACTAGGATTTTTGGTCGGTTTCGTTATTGCAATGCTAAAGCACGGGCCTGGCGAAGGGTTCTTGCAAGTTGCCAAGATCATTCGTGAGCTGTTTGTTGTCGACCTCCCCAAGACATCCTTTCGACGCATAGCGGCCATCGCAAAGCTTGCCATCAAAGAAGCGATCCGCAAGAAAGTGCTTGTGGTGGTTGCGGTGTTCGTTGTTGCCATTATGTTCGCGGGGTGGTACCTCGATCCGAAAGCGGATAATCCTGCACGACTTTATATATCCTTTGTGCTGTCTGCGACCAACTACATGGTGCTGTTGTTGGGTTTGTTCCTCAGCTGCTTTAGTCTGCCATCCGACATCAAAAGCAAGATTATCTATACGATCGTGACAAAGCCGGTTCGCCCTACCGAAATCTTCTTCGGCCGCGTGCTTGGTTTTACGGCTGTCGGTACGCTCATTATCGTTCTCTTGGCTGCAATGAGCTATTTGTTCGTGGTCCGTGGATTGGATCACACCCATGAGGCCAAAGAGATTTCTGGGGACGGTACCTCGGGTGTCTCAACCCTACAGCGATTTCATTCTCACACATTTACGCTCAATGAAAACGGAGAAGGGGCCACGAACGAATCCAAGGGACACCGTCACCTTGTCACAAAGGAAGGGGACAAAATCGTTTTTAGCAAACCGGTGGATGATCTCACTGCGCGAGTTCCAGTTTACGGAACCATGCGTTTCACTGGACGCGATGGAGAGGATGGCACGGGCTTCAATGTCGGTTACATGTCCGAATATCAACGCTACATCGAAGGCGATACGCTTTCAAGCGCGATTTGGTCCTTCAAAGGAGTGAGTCCTGCTAGTTTCCCAACGGAACTCAACTACGACATGACCATCTCTGCCTTTCGAACGTACAAAGGGGACATCGTGACACCCGTCGGTGGAGTGGTCATTTTCCGCAGTTCCGATGGACTTGTGGAGAGCGAACGAATTCCTTTCAAAGTGAAAGAGTTTTTGATCGATCAGCGTTCGATATCGACGAAGCTCAAGGGATTCCGTAAGGGACAGCCAGCCGAACTGGACTTCTTTGAAGACATCGCGAAAGACGGAAAATTTGATCTCGTGATTCGGTGCCAGGACCGAGGCCAGTATCTCGGTATGGCAGCAGGCGATGTGTACTTGCGAGCCAAGACGCTTCCGTTTTGGTGGAATTTCGTCAAGGGATACATCAGTATTTGGTTGCAGATGGTTATCGTGATTTGTTTCGGGGTCATGTTTTCGACGTTTTTGTCTGGGCCCGTTGCGATTATCGCAACGATTTCGTTTCTTGTACTGGGTTTCTTTGGATCTTTCATCGACCAGATTGTGGCTGGCAAGATTGAGGGAGGTGGACCTATCGAAGCCTTAATCCGAATTCCAATGCAAAGCGGTTCGGGGGTGGAATTGGACATCGGAAATCCCGTTCTTGAGAATGCGATTCACGTTGCAGACCGAGGGTTGCTCATGGGCGTTCAAACATTGAAAAGTGCAATTCCTGATTTCACTCAGTTGGGGACTGCTGACTTTGTCGCGTATGGTGTGAATTTGTTTGATGGACTTCTTGCTCGGCACCTTACGATTTGTTTCGGCTACTTTTTGATGACTAGTATCATCAGTTATTTCTTTTTAAAGACTCGCGAGATGGCGGCATGAACAAGAACAGTTTGTTTCGTAAAACTGCTTATATCGTCATAGTTGTTATGTTGCTATTGCCATTGTTTGCGATGGGCAGGCCTGGTAGCGGCTTAATCGGGCAACTTCGGACAAAGCACAAGATGGGTCAAGCCAATCTCGGCAAACTGGACCCGACCAGCGAGAGTATGCGGTTGGCGACTCTTGGAATGAAAGGTATCGCTTCGACCATCCTGTGGTTGCGAGCAGACTACTACAAAGAGGAGAAGTACTTCGATAGGTTTTCAGCGACACTAAACCAAATCAGCCTTTTGCAACCTCACTTCATCAGTGTGTGGGAATTTCAAGCACACAATTTGGGTTACAATGTCGCCCCGGAGTATGAGGACTATCGCCAAAGATATGAGTGGATCAAAAAGGGGATCGACTACCTGATCCGAGGAACGAAGTTCAATGAACGAAAACCGATGCTTCAGTATGTTTTGGGGCAGCAGTATTTCGGTTCCAAGATGGGCAAGGCAGACGAAAAGATTCAGTATCGTTCGCTGTATAAGAACGACACGGATTTTCATGAATATCTGAAGGACCAAGGGTTGGTCGGTATCGATACGGGCGGACATGGGTACGACCAAAAACCCGACAACTGGTTAACAGGCAAACTCTGGCTGAATCAGGCAACAGACCTGTACGAAGCGGGGGCAGCGATCAAGAAATCACCCCATTTGCTTTATTCCTATTCTCCGGCGTGGAGAATGTACTATGCCGATGCGATTGAGTCTGAAGGAATCCTGGACGCGAGCGCAAGTTTGGCATGGAAGCAAAGTGGAGAGGAGTGGAGCCAATTCGGTACCAAATCCCTCTACCAACTCGGTCAGGGCAAAGACTTGACATTACTCAGCCAATCAAGAGTAAGAAGCGAAATTGACTCACTCCAGTCAGCCCTCAATGAGCTCACAGCATCGGCGATGCCGAAGGCAGTTGAAAATCTTCGAAAGACCATCAGTCCGGAAGAACTCAAGATCTATGACACACCTAAGGAGTTGAGAGACCCTAACGACGATGCAACCTATTACTCCGTTGCGGCGAGAACGACACCTACTGCGCAACAATTGGCTTCTCAGCTTGAGAAAGGACAGCAGGTTGAGGTCTTGAATTTGTCCAATAAAATCAATCAATCAACGGAGTTTCTCAAGCTGATCGACTCGTATCGCAGCCAAGTCAACTATGAGTACTGGGAATTGCGAGCGAAAATTGAACAACGCGACGAAATGATCAAAGCACGCTATTTAACGTACGAAGCCGACAAGCTCATTGATGTTGCGGACATTAAGGGAGCGCTCGAGCTATACGAGCAAGCTTGGGTGCTTTGGGATTGGATTTTCCGCCGTTACCCAACCATGATGACAGATGACGTCGGAGATGACGTCGAGAAATCCCTTGGTCGCTACAAAAAGCTTGTGGATAAAGACTTAGATAAAAACTTCGTTCTGTTCGATTTTCTGGAAGTGCGGAGATTCAAGAGCGATCCTATGTTGGATGAACAAGGAGAAAAGATCATTCGGGACTGGCAGCAGAAGGCTAGCAGTTTGAGCGACGAACCTCCGCAACCGAAAACGGATGTGCTTGCGGTACCAGAAGCACAAACAACCGAAAAAACAGCTTCACCTCCAGTAACTCCCTCCAAAGGCTCCGAACCAGCAGCGACTGTGCCTCCTGCAACTGTGCCGCCTGCAACTGTGCCGCCTGCAACTGTGCCGCCTGCAACTGTGCCGCCTGCAACTGTGCCGCCTGCGACCGTGCCAGAGGCAGATGAAATTCCCGCCAGACCACCGACTTTAGAGAATCCAGATTTTCAAAAATGAGTAAGTCGGTTACTTTGATGTAAATGGGAATCTACGATCGCAACTACTACCGTGAAGACGCTGAGCTGAACCTGAGTCCAACATGGAATCAAAGGTCGGCCGTAAGCACGCTAATCATCCTAAACGTCGCGGTTTTTGTTGCGAACGTTTTGTTTAGTCAACAAGTCTTTGGAAGGAATTTCCAAGGGGTTGTCAATGAATTCCTGATGCTATCTGCGGACGATTACAATCGTCCTGTCTATTGGTGGCGCATTTTGACGTATGGGTTCGTTCATGATGCAACCGGACCGATGCATTTGATCTTCAACATGCTGGGTCTCTATTTTCTTGGGCGATCGGTCGAGGAACGGTATGGTCGAAACGAGTTTTATCGGATTTACTTGATCACGTTGCTCATTTGTGGAGCCACCTGGCTCATCAAGCAGGCAATTTTGGGGGAAAACGGTCGATTGCTGGGCGCATCCGGAGCCGTTTTGTGTATCGAGATGTTGTTTGTCTTTAATTTTCCGACAGCCCGAATCCTGTTGTTTGTTTTCCCTGTACCCGCGTGGGTGCTTGGAATCCTTTTGGTTTTGACGAACATGATTTCGCAACCCTCAACCGGTATCGCATACGACGTTCATTTGATCGGTATCCTGTGCGCCGCAGCGTATTTTTTTCTGGGGCTTAATTTTCGTTTCATGGACAACCTCCCCATGGCATGGCGACGAACGGTCCGGCGGCTAACTGGCCCGACGCTCAAGGTCCATGGTGGCTCGCAGGAATCGGCTCTAAGCGACGCCGATGAGGCGGATAGACTCCTAGCTAAGATACATGCGACCGGACAAGAGTCACTGACCTCGCGTGAAAAGAAATTCCTTGAGCGATACTCGAGGAATGTGCGGGCAAAACAAAGAGAACTCTGACTCTAAGTAAGACTTCCCATTCCGAACACTTCATCCCTTGTTCCCTTGTCACGAAAAAATGCCAACTGCGACTCAGACATTTGAAACCCAGCGAAGCCAAATCTCAGGTTTTCCGATCCAAGACATTGTTAAGGAGTTTGGAACACCTTGCTACGTATACGACATGTCGATCATTGAAGAAAGGGTCCGAGACCTGTCCGCCTTTGACGTCGTTCGATATGCTCAAAAGGCATGCTCCAACATTGGGATACTAGATCGGTTGCGTCGACTTGGCGTGGTGGTGGATGCGGTCAGCGCAGGAGAAGTCAAGCGAGCCCTGGCTGCGGGCTACGACCCCAAAAAAGAACCGCATTGCATCGTCTTTACTGCAGATGTTTTCGACCGAGAAGCCTTGGCGATCGTGAAGGAGTATGGGTTACATGTGAACTGTGGTTCGCCGGACATGATCCAGCAGCTTGGAAACGCCGTTCCAGGTTCAAGCGTTACGTTGCGAATCAATCCTGGTTTCGGGCACGGACATAGTCAAAAAACCAATACGGGCGGTCCACAGTCCAAGCACGGCATTTGGCACGAAGATGTCGACGAGTGTTTGCGAATGGCCGATTTGAACAATGTCTTGGTAACTGGACTCCACATGCACATCGGTTCAGGTACGGATCTAGAGCACCTTTCTCAAGTTTGCGAGTCGCTCGAAAAAATTGCGCTGCAGGTGGGGCGAACGCTAACCACGATAAGTGCTGGCGGGGGGCTCCCTGTTCCTTACCGCCAAGGCCAAACCTATGTCGATCTGGACCAATACTATTCGCTTTGGGATGCGACGAGAAAGCGACTTGAAAGCAGCTTTGGCCATCCCTTGAGTCTTGAGATCGAACCCGGCAGATACTTGGTGGCCGAGAGCGGATTCTTGATCGCAGAAATTCGCGCGGTAAAGAAGATGGGGGAGAATATTTTTTACTTGCTGGACGCTGGCTTCAATGACCTTGCTCGTCCCATTCTTTATGGAGCCTATCATCCGATTTCGATCTCGCATCGTGATGGTAGGATTTCGAAACAAACCGCCGACGTGGTGGTAGGTGGCCCGCTGTGCGAATCGGGCGATATCTTCACGCAAGAAGAAGGTGGCTTTGTTGCCAAACGCAATTTGCCAGTCGCATCCGTCGGCGATTTCTTGATTCTTGAGGTTGCAGGGGCTTATGGATTCGTTATGGCCAGCAACTACAACGGACGCTATCGGGTTCCCGAGGTGTTGCTGGAAAACGGCAAGATGCACTGCATTCGAGCGAGGGAATCGTTCGAAGACCTGATTCATGGCGAAGTCATTCCGCCGGTTGGTTAGTGTACCTACTCCTTGTTCCGACTCGGCCACCAAAAATTCCTGGTTCGCCTACTGGACTTAGGCGTCGAGTCAGGTTTCTCCGGCAATACGGAAGCGTTCGGAATGAGTTGCTCTTTTGCTGGAGAAGTGGATACCAAAACGTTTGGGTTTTTCATCGAGGAGTTGCCCCACCGAACCAACCGACCACGCGACGAGGTAAGCATCTTGACGGCCGGCCCGGAATCGCCTTTTTGCAATGAACTTCTCGCAAGAAAAAGTTCCGAACGTAAATCTCGCCGTTCTTCATCCCGCAAAAAATCCGTCGAGATAGTCACTTGATCTAACCACAACTGGCCCTTGCCGTTGACTTCAAACTGCAAACGAACAAGCTGTGATTCGAGCGGTTTGAGAGTGTTTTCAAATTCTTTTGTGAAGTCAAAGCGGATAGGATTCCATGCCGTCTTGCCAGTACTGCGTTGCAACTTGCTCTGAAATTCTCTCGTCGCCTTCACTTCAAATCGTTCGGTCTTGGGATCGAATTGCCAGAGCGAAACGGTTGCCTTCTCGGGGTTCATCGCAGCTGCGGCATGAAACGCGACGGACAAACGGTCCGTGGTCGTCATTGCAAAAGGATCGCTTTGTAGCCAAGCGATCGACGACGCTTGACTCGCATCGATCTTGATCGAAGATCCGCCATCCGAAGCAGATTGTGAGTTAATACTCACCGATGCATTCGGGTCTATCGAAGTTGTCCAACCCTCAATGCGACCGCGACGATGGCTGGCAGTCAGATCTTCGAAACTTGCGTTGGTCGGTACGCCAACAATCGCTTGGGGAATGCTCATTCGATTGATCGCCTCGTCTACCGATTGCAATCCGGCCTGCAATAAACGGAGGGTCATTGCGTCATCGCTAAACCAATACAAAGGAAAGGGCTTTGAGTCATCAGCCAAGTCGATACGAATTGCTTCTCCTGCCGGTAATGCAATTCGCCATTCGCTTAAAGCGTTAATGGACTCTATCGAATCTCGAGGATTGCAATTCGAATCGGCAAATGTCGCTGTAACTTGAAATTGTCGAGGCATCGAATCCCACCCAACCACGATTGTCTCCGCTACCGCTCCCGCATTCGAAAGCAATAGCGATTCCCCATGTTCGCCGTTGGACCAGACTCGTGCTTGCGAAATCGAACGTGCGCCATCTCGATGCAAAACCGAACGAACGGAATCGGATTGAAACGGTTTCGATAGCTGAAACAGATTTGCGAGCGAGCTATCGAAAACGCGCGTAGGCTGATTCATTGCAATGTGAATCGGACGAGGCGAATCCGCATGCCAGCGGTTTAAAATTGCTGCCTTGGTTTCTGGTAAATCCAGACCATTTGAGCCGACTTGAAGTGCAACGAAGATGGGTAGCTCACCGTTACTCGCGGTGGAATAATTTTCGGAGGGTACCGAAATCCAACGCGGAGCGATCTTTAGCTTTTTGAGATAAGTGTAAACCGAATTGTTATACCATTGCTGGTACAGGGCTTTTGCCTGTTGAGAAGCGAACAGATCGCGTGGAACCGATTCGCGGGGGATGTTGCTCCCCGTTTCGGAAGCAAATTGTTCCAGGATGGCTGTGTTCGTATCGGCAATGCTGTTGGAAACGGTAAGGTGCGACGCATCCGATAGTCGCATCGCGATTCCTTTATAGTTCACGTGTGAACGATAACGCGACTCAAACTCGTCCAGTCCGGCTGCGATCGCCCGTTGGACTCGTGCACTTAGCGGGTTGTACTTTCGTTGCGAAAACAAATCACTTTCGTCACTGCTGATCTGTTGCTCCCGCTTCTGCATAACATCAAATTCCTCCTTTCGGACTATCGCTTCTTCGATTTCTATCAGCTGGCTACTCAGTTCAAACATCGGAATGAAATCGATGCCGTAACGAGCCAGTGACCGGTACATCAGTTCGACAACGTCTTTGCGAATCGGATCACGACCGTCCGAACTGAAGATGCCCGTGTCAAAGCGATAATTCGAACTGAATTTCGAGGATGGAAATAGCGTTCCACCTTCGCCATCGACAACCATCGCAAACGATTCGAATCCGTTTGCCATACAGTGTTTTGCGGTCGATTCAGCGAATTCAAGAAATAGTCCCCAATCATCATAGGATCCAATTATGCGATTGGACCCTGCCATCCGAGCAGGAAAATTCCTCATGTTGGATGAGTGAAACTCCAATGTGCTCAAGGTGCGATCCGATGTTTTGGCCGCGTTGATACCCTCAACCACCGTAGGCAAAACGTCAACCATCCCAGTCAATACGTTGAGCAACGACGTCAAAACGTCGACTTGAACGGACGGTATTTCGATTGAAAGGTTCGATGACAAATTCGATATCTCCAAATTCGCAGAACGTGAAGTTGGCCAAAAGAGCACTTCGAATTTGTCGTATCCCAATCCTGTCGACGATTCCAGGTTGCGATACACGGATCGCTGCACGGATCGTTGCACGGATCGTTGCACGGTGGCATCGAACACTTCATTCGCACAAGCAAATTTGACTTTTTTGCGATCTCGAGTTTGTGTTTCGCTGACAACCACACGGCAGGGCGCATTGTGGTTCAATGTTGTAACGGTCAATCGGTGCATCTCGCCTGGCACAAGACCAGACAGAGTCGTTACGCCTTGGTTGCCGGGTACAAGCGACAACGGCGCAGCGGACGTTGCTTTGGAGGATACGGCATGAGAGTCCTTGCGTCCGAGTGTAAACGATTTTGCCGCCTCCAAAAGTGGGAATCGCTTCGCTCCATCACCTTGTTCGAGAAGATGCTCCGTCTGTGACTGAATCTCGAACGATTGGATATCCATTTCAGAGAGCGTTTGCCACGGTAGACTCTCTCTCCGAGGTTGCACCGAAGTGGAATCGTTGTAGACGACAAATTGAACATTTCGTTCGACGACTGGCGAGCGGGTCAACATCCCAGTCAACTTGCGTTTCGGCTCGAGCTTCAATCGCAAATCATACACCCCTTCGTCGCGCGGAGCTGAAAGTAAAACAGTGCTTGATTCCGAGTTTCCGAGTTCGTCAATCACAAGACTCTTGGATTGCCTTGCAAGTTCATGCCCACTTTTGACATCAAAAATCGCGTATTCCAGCGTGCCCGAGGTCGAAATCCATGGTAGCAAACAAGGCTGAATCTGGAGACTCAGCGGTTCTTCCGAGTTATAGATGAGGTGATTCCTGCTTGTTGTCACCCGCAATCGATCGCCGGGAACCCTGTCCACCGAGAGCCTGCAATCTCCCAGCTCAAGATTCTCGACATGCGCATTTTCCCGTAGGTCATTGAGCAACCATTCGTACTCCTTCGTCGAAGTATGTTGGCTTTGTGGATCCGTCGATGTGATCCTCACCTTCAAGCGGCACGTAGACTTCCCCAGAACTCGTATATCGCACCCACCAAATTTAGTTGCTCGATCCTCGAAAGGCAGTTTGTTGTCACTGGAGTTTCTCAGGAAACTTGGATCGAAAGGATCGATACCGAGTTGATGTAGGCTGACGAGCTTTCCGTTATCGAGTTCGATGGAGCCAGAGTAGTTTGCGGGCACCGAGCCTCCCCACACCACTCGAACGTTCAGCTCAAGTGGTGCAGTGGACGCCGCTGTTCCACTTGCATCGGGGTTTTCTTTTCCGAATTGGTTCGCCTGTACCTTCGCGGTCGTAAATCCGATCATGAACGACACGACCCACAATAGCTTCATCAGCCGTAGCAAATTCAAAGCAAGGCAACCTGTTCTCGGCGCGGATAGCTTAAACGTGGCGACGATGGGATAAGGCATTGAAGTTGAGTTTGCTAACCGTTCATCCGAAATCGGGCTTTTACTGCTCCAAATACTTGAGCGACAACTAGGCGGAGAGTACCAATTCAACCAGCGCAACGACTATGGCAATTCGGAAGAATAAAGATGGGCGGAGTGCATTTCGGGGGTGGGGAATGAGGTTTGATGGTTTGCGAATTTTTCGATAGTCGGCACCGTGTTGGGGCTGTTGACGTTGCGATAGATGAGGAGCAGAGCTATCGATAGGTGGTAAGGGTTCTGCTGGGATTACGATGATTCCAATGAATTTCAATGCTCCTACCCAATCGGTGACCCTCGCTATCAATGGCGTACGGTGATTGCTAGCCTTGCGAATGGTTGAATTTCTTAGACAGTGAGGTGGATGCAACCTGCGCGAGTTCTAAACTCGCTTGATTGACGTCGGTCGGATCCACCGATTCGGGTATTTTCATTTAGATGACTGTGCGGGTCACGCTTCGCCAGACATTGCAAACCGCAATGCAGGAGAAGAACTGCGCGCGAAAATGGCCGTGGGTATAGGACAGCTCGATCGCGGCGAGTCATTTGATGAAGAGGCAGTCTTCGACGAAGTTGAGGCCGAAATCAGACGCATCGAGTTGTTAAGCAATCAGGGATAGGCTTGATGCGACGACTCCGGTATTCGGCGGCATCAAAAGATGACCTTAACGAGATCGCACGCTTCATCGCTAAAGACAAGCCCGTTGCCGCAAGACAATGGGTAGAGAAGATTCGAGAGAAGTGTCGGTTGGTTGCGAAACATCCGGACATCGGTGACGACCGACGCGATCTTGGCGAAGGTATTCGATCGACATACGTGGGAAGCTACATCATCTAATTTCGCGAAAAAGACAGTACGTTGGAAATTGTTCGCGTCGTACGCGGCGACCTTGAGTTTCCGTTTCTCTAGGGGCACACAGATGCGATTGGGCGATAATTAATCTCCCTGGGCTCTTGCTTCACCTATGAATTTGCTGCGATTAGATTAGATCGACCGAAGCAAGTCTGAGAGCGTCCAAACTGCAAGCGTTTTCACATAACGAGGGCTCGCACCGGTTTGACACGCCGGTGCGACTTGCATTCCCAGGACAGTACAGGTGTTTAGGTGACTGGTGCGGACGATGGGCGAAGGCTACGAGGCTCGACACCAGCCGACGCGCCAGCGATTTTCGAACGACTCGGAATCGACGGGGTTGCTCCGTCCGGTGAATCAGGCTCTTGAGCTAGCCCAGTGAACCTTGGCTTCAGACGGGACAAGCCCGTCTGGGAGCCGTGAGTTCGTTTTACCGCATTCTAGCCTCCGAACCGAGCGCTCCAGTCGGACGAGCCGACTGGGGGCGAAGGCGTACTGACGGCGAAGCTGGATTGGCGGCTGAGCAGATCGGTCCCCGATGGGCTTGTCCCATCGGAGCCAACGGTTCGCAGCTAGAACACGCCAACAACAACGGACCCCGACGGGGTTGCTCCGTCCGGTGAATCAGGCTCTTGAGCTAGCCCAGTGAACCTTTGCTTCAGACGGGACAAGCCCGTCTGGGAGCCGTGATTTCGTTTTACCGCATTCTAGCCTCCGAACCGAGCGCTCCAGTCGGACGAGCCGACTGGGGGCGAAGCCGGATTATGAAGCCCAGCTATTTGGACGTCTTGGGCTCGGTCGGTCGGGGGAAGCCCACCAATTCGCAGGGCAAGCCTTTTGAATTAAAGGGTTGGCCGAGGAAGTGGAATGAGAAGTCATTTCTTCTCGTTTGTCTTTTTCGCCTCCGGTGGTCGCACGATGAGCCTGCCAAAGATATCCGTCCCCTTTTGATTCTTTCCCGTAAAGGTTTGACGATCCTGCGAGAGCTTACAGATATCAACCCAAGCGTCACCTGGGGCTTCGGGGGCTTGCCAACGTAGTGTCAGAATGCGTCCTTGTAGGCTCCAAGTGTTGCGGCCGTTTGGATTGTCAATGCGGCCATTGGAGTAGAGCTTGATCTCGTTTGGCCCTTTTCCTGGGGCATTCGGCCTATGGATCCATTCCGCCACAACAAATGGAGCCTTTTCTGCATTCTTTTCTTTGGCTGAGGGGAGAGCAGCTGTTTCGCTTTTTAGCTCCTCCAATTCAGCATTGAGTGTCGCTGCCTCCGTATCCATTTTTGCCTGTAGGTATTCTCGAACAGCAATATCGAGAGCCGTCTTGAGCTTCGTCTTTGCGGATTTGACGCCACGTTTGTAGATATCCGTTGGAACGACGGTCGGCAGAGTGTCATTCAATTCAAAGGATTCGCGTTCCTTTTTGATCTGTTCGACCAACTGCACTTTGCCTGTACTCCGCGCAGCATCTTCTTTTTTCGTCAACGACTCCAGTAATCCATCGCGTTGACGCTCTAGTTCTTGGCTGTATTCCAGCCTAGAGTCGTCCAACTTGTCCTCGATGGGGTCATCTTGGGTAAGGAATGAAGCAAACAGTGCCAACAAGATCGGTATTGGATTCATGATTAGAGCTTTGATCGTAAACGTAGGAAGTTTTTAATCACACTGTAGGAGACGAAGCCGATTGTACAAAAAAACTAGCAGTTCGAATCCATTTACGGAAGAGTTTCCTTGCCTCGTCTTTTTTCCGATATGTGTCATTGAGAGAGCTCGTAACGTAATGGCTTTTTCTCCTGATAAAGCTTCAGACGCGACTCATAATCTGACTTATCCGATGGTCGCTCAAGTAATTCGATTGCCTTCGTTTGCCACTTCACGGCCGAGTCAAAGTCGCCGACCTCGGCATATGCTGTTGCCAGTGTATCGAGGTACATCGGATTCCCCCAACCGGTTAGCTCGCAGACTCTCGTCGCTAGTTCCACAGCAATTGTTCCGTCGCGATCCATCGCGTCGTCATTGGTCGAGAGATCCATCGCACACGCATTCATAGCGTTGTGATGAGTAGACTTCTTGATGATTTCTCGGAATTGTTCCCGAGCCTCGTCACGACGGCCTCTTTTCAAGTACAGCGTGCCGAGTTCGACGCTTCCCCAAACATCAAACTCCACCTGATTCGCGGCATGTAGGAGAGGAATGAGCTTATCGATCTCTTGTGTCCACTCAGACTCCATTCCTTGCTTCTTGAATAAGTCGGCGAGCGACCTATGAAAAGCGAGGCTCTCCGGCAACGCTTCAATTCCTTCACGATACACTGCCAGCGCCTTGTCGACGTGTCCAGCCTCTAAATAGTGCTCGGCAAGGAGACGGGCTAGGCCAGAGTTCTCGAAACGGGCTGCTAGTTCCTCGCGGTAAAGTGCTTGCACTTCGTCGACCATTCCCACCTGAAACAGGAATTCGCCAAGGGCGAGCACAACCTCCTCGCGGTGATGGGCCTGGATCGCCTGACGGTAAGACTCAATGACTTCTTTCGCGGTTCCGATCGATTCCAACGCGATCCGTTGTGTTTCGATCCAACTGCCGTGAAAGTCGGGATCCTTGATGGCAATGAACAAGCTTTCGCGAAACGCGGCGAAAGCTTGTTCCTTCTGCCCTCGCTTATGATGGACCAGGCCGATCAACGACAGAGCATAATGTGCGTCTGGATTTGGTTGGATATGTTGCTGAAGCAAGTCAAACGCATAATCCAATTCGCCGACTCTGAACATCCAGGCCCCGAGTTGATGCATCTGCGGGTGTTTCGGGGCGATTGCGGCGATCGCCCGACTTTCTGCCATTGCATCGTCATAGCGCCCTTCCCAAATCAAGGCCGTCGCTAGCAATGCTCGAATCGGAATGGACCCAGGGTCGAGTCGGATTCCCTCTCGAAGCTGAATCATTCCTTCCTGTACATCTTCCTGAGGGAAGTCCGATCGATCCCATCTCTTGGCACCGACGAAGCTGATCTCACCGTTCCTCAAGGGGAATTCGCAGGCCACGATTGTCTCCGCCACGGACTGGTCAGGTGGTTTACCCGGTTTATTACGAATCACTTCGTAGATCGAGGTGGAGTTATCGACTTCAGAAAAAAGTTCATTAGCCAAATCCAAACGGGCCGACGGACTGTTCGGCGCAGCCGCTACGGCGGCGGTCGCGAACCGGCGTCGATCCACCATGCGAGTCGAATGGACCAGCAGCTTCCGGCAGATTTGGTAGTCATTGGGATTGAGCATCCAGGCGAGCTTGAGAATCTCGATCGTTTCAGGCAGATGGTGAGTGACCCAGGCGTATCGTCCCCGGGTATCCTCCAAGACTTCGGCCAAGAGGTTGAGCGATCGAGCCGCTTGCCTTGATAATTGCACTTTGTCGGCAGCGAGTTTCCGGGCCGCCAGATTGTCCCTTTTCGCAATCAGCGAACGGACGGAGTTTCTCCAGGCGTCGTCATCTGTTGCCTGTGCAGTCTCGATTAATCGCAGACAAAATGCATCGACCTCCTCCGCAGCGTACGGCGTAGTCGCGGCTTTGTGGATCACAGCCCAATCATCGAGTCTGGAGGCGAACTCAACGGGCTGGCTCCGCAGTCTGAAGCGGCGTGCGGCCTCTAATGGCGCTAGTGTGACGGGATCAATGCCGAACTCGCGGAACGCTGCCGCATACGCAGCATCGGTTTTCTTGGAAGTCTCGATGTCTTTCCAGGAATAGATGTTCTGGTTGTTCTGGGAGAAATCGAAGCGGATGGCATCAAGCCGCTTGAAGAACGCCTCGTCGCGCGCTTGTTCGGTCGCTTGACGCGATGCCTCTGTCTGTTCTTGTTCGAACGTTGCCAGCAGTTCATCGACGCGAGTTTGCAGAGCCTCACTCTTCTCACCCGCCTCCAGTGAGGAACGCGCTTCGTTAACGGCGGCGACGGCTTCACCCCATTTCGTGAGCTCTCCCACGGGGGCCGCTTTCGCCTGGCCTCGAAGGAAATTCGCTCTATCGAGGGCTTCTGTCACAACGCGCTCGGTGGCGGACTGACGGGCGACTCGTTGCTGGTTCATGTAGCCCCAACCACCTCCACCTAGCAGAATCAGACCGAGGACCGCCCCTGCCAGGGCCAATGTCAGCCGCCTCCGATCACGCTCGACGGATGCTCGCTTGGTTGCTTCCTCCGAACGAGCTTTCTCAGCGGCTACATCGATTTCAGACTGACGAAGTCGTGTTTGCACGCGAGCTTGGTAATCGCTGAGTCTTTGGGCAACTTCGCCTGCGTTGCGAGGGCGGTCTTCCGGTTCTACGGCGAGGCATGCTTTCGCTAAATCGGTCAGTTCTTTGTCGTAGTCTTGCTCCAGTGCATCGAGTCGAGCTAAGGCATCGCTCAGATCGCCTCGAGCCGCCTTGCGTTGGATCTCGCCGGAGTTTCGACCGAGAAAAGCAGGTTGGCCGGTGAGCATCTCGCAGAAGATCGAGCCAATTGCAAAGACGTCGACCCGTTGGTCCAACTGATCGACTTCTCCGCGGGCTTGCTCGGGTGCCATGTAAGCGGGTGTACCCATGATGGAGCCGACCAAGGATGCGTCGACATCCGAACCACTACGGGCGGTGGCTATAACTGTCGCTTCGTTTTTGGTGCGGCCAGCAGAAGCATCGTCGGTGACTCCTCCTTGCGGCAACACTTTGGCTAGCCCCCAGTCCATCACTTGGACTTCGCCAAACGATCCGACCATGACGTTCGATGGTTTTAAATCGCGATGGATCACGCCGCGAGCGTGCGCATAAGCCATTGTCTGGCATATCGATTCCAATATCGATAGCAACCGAGGCAGGCCGTCGCTGGATGGTTTGCGCTTCGATAGAACGGCGGCAAGTGTTTCCCCCTTGACCAGCTTCATTGCAAAGTAAGGGCGTTGGTCACCAAGAGCTCCGAGTTCGTAGACTGGCACGATACCTGGATGCTGCAGTTGGCCGGCGATTTGTGCTTCCTCGACGAAACGCCGAACCATTTCAGGTTTGTCTTTATGCGATTCCAGCAATACTTTCACGGCCAGCTCGCGGCCCAAGTCAGCATCGCGACCTTTGAGAACCGCCCCCATCCCACCGCGAGCAATCTCGCCGAACATCTGTAGCCTAGGCAGTCGATTTTTCGAGTCGGCAAACGCATCGGCGGTCGGCCGAACGATCGGGTCTGGGTGAGTTACCGAATCGGGGTCGCGAAGCAAAACCGGTGGAATGTTTCCAAACGCTTCGCCGAACGAAGCGAGCACGCTGGAAGTGGCTGGTCCAAATGAGATCGTTACCCCATCCAGTCCCGCCTTCAGCAAGCATGATGGACAGAGCCCAAAGGGTGAGTCGCTCGGACGCTGGATACCACACTTTTCACAAACAACTCGTTCTGACATGATCCTGCCCTCTTCATTTCGCTTGAGATTTCGTCCCTCTAATCTTCTATGAAGGATTCGGCGACAAAGGTTACAGCGGTTTTTGGGGAATTTCTCGAAGGCCGCAAGTATATGGTTCCCAGGATGTCCTAAGCCAACGCATTGAGCAAATCGGAAATCTCGTCGTCGACCTGAGTCGGATCCGCAACTGTCCGTGCCACCTCGTCTCGGAGCAAATCTCGATAACGCCTACGATATCGACTCACCGCTACCTTAAACGCCCCTTCGCTCAATTGAAGCTTCGCTGCGATTTCTCGGTAGGTATTTGACCGGTCACTACCCTCGAGGAAAGGGCGGAGGAGCTCGAAAAGCTTGGAATTGTTCGCCATTGCCGCCTCGGATTCCAGCTGAGTCAGCACACGTTGAAGCAGTTCCAATGCCCATTGCCGCTCAAATAGTCGCTCGGCGGTAATGTCGTGAACGGGCTCGTTTAGATAGCGGCCTTCGGTGTCTCTAAGGTCGATCGAAACGATTTGCTGTCCACCGCCACGCTTAAGGGCGCGATCATGCTCCCGAGTCCTTGCCAAGTAGTTAGAACAAGCCGTTCGAAGAAATGATCGGAATCGCCCCAGCTCTGGATTTGCCTTCGATAAAGCGCGACGCTCAATGAAGTCCGCAAGGAAGCCTTGCACCAAGTCGCATGCAGATTCGGGGTCGAGTCCGCGCCGCCGAGCGAATGCATAGAGTGGATACCAATAGTCCTTACACAGCTGCTCTAGAGCGACGTGTACGCAACCATCCTTTTCGCCATCTCGCAGGATACGACTCCAATGAGTCGTTGGGAATCTTTCGTCTTGGTTCATGATGTACTTACGGTGGTTATGCGGATCGGCCCAGAACTTCTACGGCAATGGTGACGTCGTCACCCACTCCAGCGACGAAACATCTGCTCACTTGGCGTCGACGGCACCCCAAGCGGATTGTGCTGAGCTCTTCGGGCGGGTGGCACCTTAAACTCCGTCACGCGCCATCAGGACACCAATCGTTCTACTTATAGCGAAAAGCCACCGAAATCTTAGCGGTCCGTCCGAACACATGCCATCACCCTGGCCAACTTGATCCGGTTTGACACGCCGGAGCGTCGGTGAATACTCGGTTACTAGCCAAGTATTCACCTCCAAGCGGCTCGCCAGCCCATTTAACCAGCCAGATGCGGTACATTAACGCCACTCAGGTAGAATCGCCGCCTAGCTGGAATCAGAAAATTCTCAACGCCACCTTGGAAAGACCAAATGACTGATGGGAACCAACAAAAAACGGTCGGATAAGACAACTAACTTTTCGGGTAGGCAATCTTCTCAAGCCTCCGATGAATCATCGATTCGAAGTGATGGCGAGTCCGATGACTACGACGTGGATACGGACGCAGATAAGACCAGTTTTAGTTTTCTTGATCCATCCACCAAAACCGATTCGATCGGCTCATTGGGGCATTACGAGATTCTGCGTGTACTCGGCAAAGGAGCCTTTGGGATTGTTTTCAAAGCCTTTGATGAGAAATTACATCGCGTTGTGGCGATCAAAGTAATGGATCCACAATTGGCCGCTACGTCGCCACCACGCAAACGCTTTCTGCGCGAGGCTCGTTCGGCGGCAGCGATCAAGCACGAGAACATTGTGCAGGTCTACAGCGTTGAGGAGCAACCGCTTCCGTATATGGTCATTGAATACATCGATGGGCTCACGCTTCAAGAAAAACTTGATGGGAACGGTCCGCTCGCTACAAACGAAATTATTTTCTTGGGTTATCAAATCGCGAGCGGATTGGCAGCCGCGCACGCCAACGGACTGATTCACCGCGACATCAAACCCGGAAACATTTTGCTGGAACGAGGAACTCAGCCAAAAGTAAAAATCGCAGACTTTGGTTTGGCTAGAGCGGCTGACGATGCCAGCATGACCCGCACTGGCCTGATCTCAGGGACGCCTCTTTACATGTCACCCGAACAAGCATTGGGAAAGAAACTTGATCATCGCTCTGATTTGTTCAGTCTTGGCAGCGTCCTCTATCAGATGGCATGCGGACGGGTACCGTTCCGAGCACCGACCGCTATTGCAGTCCTTGGTCGAGTCGCCAGTGATACGCCGCGACCAATGCAAGACATTGTTCCGGAAGTACCTGATTGGCTGGTCGCGATCGTGAACAAGCTTCACGCAAAAAATCCTGAGGACCGGTTTCGATCGGCGAACGAGGTTGTTGACTTGTTCGATCGATATCAAAACGAGATTCAATTGCATGGAAAGGTGCAATCATTCGTTGCAGCAAGCAAATCTAAGCGACAGACCAACGCAGCGACTTCAGATGGGTCAAAGATTAAGAATGCATTTGCATCCACTTCTCCCAAGCTTTTATGGCTTGCGATTTCCGCAGTCGCAATCCTGGCTCTTGTTTTATCGATACCGCTTTTTTTGCAAAGTTGGAAGCAGCGAATCACGAACGTAGATCCAAAGGGACAAACATCTGGATTAGCATCATCAAAAACTTCTGATTCGGTATCGAGTATAGTAGTTTCCCCGTCAGACAGGTATGGCTGGCCTGCCGATGCTCCGCGGCTGGCGGTCTCGCCGTTCAACAACGAACAAGCCAAGCAGCATCAGGAGTCGTGGGCGAAGTACCTAAGTGTGCCGGTTGAGTACACCAACTCCCTTGGAATGAAGTTCATGCTGATCCCGCCTGGTGAGTTCATGATGGGTAGTGCACCAGACAAAATCACATCGTCTCTACAGTCAGCAGGAAACGACGTCTTATGGCAGGAGTCTATCCAGAGCGAGGGTCCCCGGCACAAAGTCATTTTGACGCGAGCTTACTACTTGGGAGTCCATGAAGTGACACAGGGGCAATTTGAACAGGTCCTTGGGAAAAACCCTTCCAGCTTCTGTCCCTCCGGAATAAGCAAAGATGTAATCGCTGGGATGGATACATCAAGCTTTCCGATAGAACGTGTAAGTTGGGACGAGGCGACCAAGTTTTGCTCCAAGCTTGATGAAGTTGAGAAGTTGACAGGGCGGACTGGGTACCATCTCCCGACGGAGGCGCAGTGGGAATTCGCTTGCCGCGCCGGAACAACTAATGATTTTTGGATCGGTGAGAACGACGATGACCGACTGCAAGCTGCATGGACTTACACTAACTCCGGCTTGCGTACTCATGCCGTTGGCGAGCTTAGGGGCAATCCCTTCGGGCTATATGATGTTCACGGAAATGTATGGGAGTGGGTACAGGATGCGTGGGACCCTGGCTTTTATGGGCACTTTTATCGCGAGGTTGCGGTCGATCCGCTCAATTCTTCCGACGTTGGTACTTCTCATGTGACCCGAGGTGGAAACTGGAGTTCATCTGTCTCAAGTTGCCGCGCTTCATCCAGATGTCCCGAGACCGCTGCATACGGTGGTACTTTGATCGGCTTTCGTATATGTCTCGATATTTCCTCAGTTAACGAAAAGGTGCGTCAGTGAAATTTGTTTCGCTTAGCGTTTTCGCCACCACGCCACCTGGCTAGCCTGCGTGGCCGCATGATCCGGATGAACGATTGTGCTCACATGAAGAGCGAGGTCTTTTGTTGTTGCGATTCGTTATGCAAGACAGGTTCACGCACATGTCAAAAGAGATCGAATCTTTCATCAACAGCGAACAATGGGGCGACGCGCGCGCCCTAATACTCGAAAAGCTTGTAACGGAATCGCAAAGTCATTGGCTGTGGACCAGACTCTCGCTTACGTACTACGAACAATACGACTACGAGATACCTTTCTTCACATTGGATCAACCAAGCTTCGCATTTTGTCGGGCGAGGATGACGAGCTTGTGAACGAAGGCATGTATGTGATGTCACAATCATTTGTGAGTCCCCTGACTTTCCGTTAGAATGAGACGCTGCAGCAAAAGCAAGCTCGGATACCAACACGCTCCGGTTTGACACGCCGGAGCACGCGAGCGGACGGCCAAATGCTCAGGACACGCACTCCTGTGCTCGCAGCTTTAGAATTTGGACGTGCTTTGAATTGCAGTACAGACTGTCGCCACTCGAGCCGACCGGCACAGCGATAAAAACGCCTACAACTATTTTAAGTGTCGTCTCGGAACTGGCGTGGCAAGACGCGGACTGCATCAACAACACGCATTACCTCGATTCCCTCGGCGTGAGGCTGGCGGATCGCAGTCGAATACGTCGAGATGACGGCGCATGCGTGAATGATGAAAGGAACACGATGAATTGGGCAGTTCTGCGCATGGGTTGCGAACAAGGCGCGGATTAAAAGTCCCACTTTCTCGATTTTTCGCTTCCCTTGAGTTCGACGCGGTCGAGCTCCACCGGCGCGCTCTGAGCGGGGAGATAGAGGCGGAAGATGCCGAGCGGGCCGGTTGCGGGAATGTCCGCACTGATGTCTTGCCAGTCGCCAGCGGAGATTTGAAAATGCACGCACTGCGTATTTCCGCCACTAGGAATCCACTCTGCTTTGCCCGCTCCGCCCATGGTGCTCCGAACGCGGAAACTCACTTTCGCAGGTCCGTCGATACCCGCTCCGACCCCGAGGAACGGCGCGTCGCCTTTGCCCGTCATCGTCACGATTCCATCTTTCACCACAGTCTCGCAACTGCGCGCCTTCCAGCCTTGGAGTGGGTCTACGTCGGCGGCTGCTTTGGTATTGGGCTTCTTAACCTCGGCAGCCAAGATCCGTCCATCCGAAGTCATCCGCCATGATGAAGAGGATATTCGGTTTCCCAGGCTGAGTTGCGTCGGCGGAGAACAATGTGGCAGGCGACGTCAGGAGTAACGTGGCGAGAAGGAGGAAGGCTTTTTTCATCGGATGGATGGGGTGCGGCATGGCATGGAATGGGATAGTTCGTTACGGCAGAACTTTTTGCACGGTGACTTCGAGTTTCTTGCGATTCAGGGAAATACTTTGCTCTTCGCGTCGCAGCCGGACAGGAGGTCGCGGACTTCGTCTTCGTTCATGCCGTTGATGATACCTGGTGGCAAGAGCGATGTGGATGAGGCTTTGCGGCTTTTGAGCTCGGTGATTTCGACTTAGGTGATTTCGACTTGGGTGATTTTGACTTGGGTGATTTTGACTTCGGTGATGTAGTTGAGGTTGGCAGGGTTGGGGAAGTAGCCTGCCAGACAATTGCGGTCAATTGTGGCCCCGAATGGGTAGCTCAATCCCGAATCTGACCCCTCCGATTACGGGGCCGAGCTAAGGGGCCGGGATTTCCGAATATGGGGGGCGTACTGGCGTCCTGGGAAAGGTGTTGATGTAGAATTGGCAAATGGCAACCTTCATCAGTCCCGCCTGGTCTTCCTACGCCCTTTCTCCTTGCCCGCTCCTTCCTACCAGCAGTTCCTTCCTACCATCCGTTTCTCCACTTACTTAAAGCGAATTTCCCGATGAGTTCTACTCGCAGCTTGTTATTGTTCTTCATGGCCGTTTGCATGTTTTCATTCGCTCCGATTCCGGGCACGCAAGCGGGAGTGGGCGATCCGCAAGTTGCGACGAATCATACTTGGTATCCCGGCGAACTGGCTTGTTCCACTTTCGAACGTTTGCAAAAGACGCAAGCGGTCATGTTTGAAGCGGCCACGGGGCGGCGACCTACGACGGACGAAGAACGTGTGCTGGCATCTTGGTTGTGGCGGAACACTCACTACTGGCATGGCGAACAAGGTACCGAAGACTTGTGGGGCCGCGGCATCTCGAACGATTCCGACTCCGCGACTCGTGAATACTGGACCGGCTTGTTCGCCCACGGTTTTGCACTTTGCGGCACGACGCATTCTCAGTGGACGGCCGAAATGCAGCATTTGCTGGGGCACAATCGAGCTCGAGTCGCCGGAGTGTCGGGGCACAATTCGTTCGAAGTCTTCCTAAGAGGTGGTGCTTATCGCGACGGACGCTGGGCGCTGCTCGACCATGACATCTCCACGGTAATCTTTGACCCCCAGGGACATCGCTTGCTGTCGATCAACGAGATTAAGGGAGGTAAGCTGGCTCTTACTAAGGAACAAACAACTGCACCTAAGCAACAGGGGTGGCCCGTCTGCGGATTGCATCCTGAGGACGGCAACTGTTATGACACGTTTCAGACCGCAGAGTATCTTGCGGGTTATGCGGGTCCGCCCCCGATGGTTCATCTGCGGCGCGGAGAAACGCTGCGGCGGTACTTGAAGCCGGGGTTGGAGGATGGCAAGACTTACGTTTTCTGGGGACGCAACTATCAAACCGATGGCATTCCTGGGCCGGAGCGTGCGCGCACTTGGGTCAACCAGCCTGAAAAACTCTATGGTTCAACGAGCGGCGCGGGATATCGCCCGGGCCAAGCTCGGTTTGCCAATGCCGTTTATACGTACCGACCGAACTTTGCCAATGGAGACTATCGCGAAGGGGTGACGAGTGAAAGCGACCAGCAAGTGACCTTCGAGTTCAACTCGCCGTACATCATCGCTGCGACACCGGCATCGAGCGAAGCGTGGGGCGTCTATGAACCGGGCTGTCGCAACGGCTTGGTGATCCAGTCTTCCAAACCAATCGTGGTCTCCGTTTCGATAGATCGCGGGCAGAGCTGGAAACAAGTTGTCGCGCAGGCGGCCGACCAAACGTACACGATCGACTTGACCGATTTCGCGAAAGGCCATCGTCAGTATTGGTTGCGATTCGAATCGAGCGCCGCTGAACTTGAGGGGAGTGACCTGAAGATCACGACCGTCTGCCAAGCGAACTCGTCGATCATTCCTCGGTTGACAGACAACGGGAGCGTTGTTCAGTTCCAATCGTCGGGACTTGGCCTGGAAAGTGCTGGTCCAAACATAGCTCAAGCTGCGCAGCACATTGTTGAAGGGAAGTTTGATTCGCCGCGCGTCACGTTGCAACTTGCTGCGCCGCGCAAGTCGGCACTTGCACAGGTCTATGCCGCCACGCACGTCGCGTCTTCCAACCCCCCGTCGCCCGATTTCACTTATCGCATCGAGTATTCGGTCGACAGTGGCAAGTCTTGGTCGGACATGGTCCAAGATTGGCGGATCACGCGACAGGGCGAAGAGCCGGCGGACTTTTGGTCGCAGAGCTTCTGCTGGGGATCCGCGAATCTTCCGGAGACGGCCAGCGGTGTTCAAGTTCGCTTCCGCAACGACGGCGGCAAGCGGAACTTGCGGGCCGAAGTCCATTTGGCTTATCGGCTCCCGCGTGAAGATGCAACGCGAGTGACCTTTCACTGGAAGGACCACTCGGGGCTGCATACAGAAGATCAAACGTTTGCACCGGGGGTTCCAGCGGGGAAGCCAGTCTGGAAATTGGCGACCGGGAAGGGTGTCGAAACGTTGTGGGTCGAGTATGCGCCCGAACCTTGATTTGTCTGGCCAACTTCATTCGAAGGGTCCACTTATCTGAGTTCCGCGCTGTTTTAATCCGCATTAATCCCAACCCGACGCGTTAGCGAGGGACGGTCTGCCCCTCACTAACCGGCTTGTTGCTTTAATACTTTTTCAGATGCATTTCGTTTAACAGTCAGCTGTAGGCGTACTATCAAAGCCGCAGAGTACGCCTTCGGCTGACTGTTAAACGACTAAAGCAACAAGCCGTCACGCGTCGGGTTGTGATATAGCCTTTCCCTATGCCAAATCCACTAAATCAGCAGTCTCCCCGAGACCAGGGCGAGAGGGCGAGGGGAGCAACATCAAAAGATGTGGGTAAAGATGAGGATTCATGGTGCGGCGATTTTAGGTGTCCAGTGAGCGTCTAGCTTAGTGCGCAGCGCATTGACGACTTCCGGATGGTTGCTGGTGAGGTTGGTTAATTCCTTTGGGTCGGCTTGCAGATCATAAAGCATCGGCTGCGCGTCCTGGAGTGTTGCTTGTAGGTCTGGCTTCAAGTAATCATCGCTTGGGATCGTTTTCAGCGTCCCCTCGGCCTGAAACGTGCGGGGAACGATGAGACGCCAACGACCGTCGGTGACCCATCGCCACAATACGTTTGCTGCTGGATCATCGAGGGATTGCGAACGAATGGTGAAGCACTCGCCATAGACGAACTCCCGCGACTTCACGGCCTGGATATCCAGTAGATTGACGCCGCGCAAATTTTCAGGAACTTGCAAACCGAGCGCTGTAAGTAGTGTGGGCAGCAAGTCGATCGACGATGCCAAGGACTCGCTTTTTGCAGGTGCCACTCGGCCCGGCCAACGCACCATAATCGGAGTGCGATGACCTGCATCAAAGGGTGTCGTCTTGTTGCGAGGAGCGAAACCCGCACTGGTTTCCGACTGCACCCAGCCGTTGTCCGTTACATAGATCACGATCGTGTTCTGGGCTAGACCCTCGCGATCCAGATAGCCGAGCAACTCACCGCAGGTTTCATCGAACCATTCGCACATGGCCCAGTAACGAGCGATATGGGGCGAGTCGGTCTTTTCCTCATATTTCTTGAACAGACGCTCCGGTGGCGTGTGCGGGGAGTGCGGCATGAAAGGTGCATACCATAGCATGAAGGGCTTCTGCTGCTGGCGTGCATCGACAACGAAGTCATAAATCGGTTGCAAGCCTTCCCGGCCAATCTTCAATCCCGCATCGCCATGACGCGATCCTTTGGTCATGCCATGGGTAAAACCACCACGGCTGAAGTCACCTTGCCACCATTTGCCTGTTTGAAAACTCAAATAGCCCTCGCGGGAGAGCAACCGAGGCAGAGTCGGCACTTGGTCTAAGGCTGCGTTCCATTGGTCAGTCAACTCGGGCGTTGATCCTCGCGAGTTCTTTGCTGAATTACGCACGGCAGGGGGATCATTGGCGGTAATCTTGTGTTGATGCGGATACATACCGGTGATGATCGTGGCCAAGCTCGGGCAGCAGACACTCGTCGGAACGAATCCGCGTGGAAAGGTGAGGCTCTGCGACGCCAGCTTGTCTATGTGAGGCGTCTGGACGTGTGGATGTCCCATGAAACCGTAGTCGCCAGCACCTTGGTCGTCTGAGATAATCAAGACGATGTTGGGTCGGGTCGGTTTGTCGTCGGTGGCGAGCAATGACGCTATCGGAAGTACAAATAGCAAAGCCGCGAGAGTGAGAATCGTATGCATTCTGACCATAATATCAGATTTGACTCCCATAGACGAGACTTTAGGGCTGTTTCCCGCCAACGCCCACAGTTTTCATGAACTAACTCTTGGAAGACGCTTGATCCCAGCTGAGCTGCGGGCGTTCGTCAATCGCAAAGGTCTACTGCTCTTCCGAAAGCAACTGCAGAGCGTCGACGATGACAAAGCCTACGGTTTGATGGTTGCTTATGGTGATGGCCGTCTCAACTCCGCTTTCCAGTTGCACGCTGCCAACCGATTTGAAATGCTGGCCCGACGGCAGTGGCTGCGTTTGATCCACGGTAAAATGTTTTTTGCGAGAACCACTGGTGACGGTCACGGGAACATTCGTAGCGCGGGTCTCGTGTGCCGAGTAGCTCATCAACAAATGATAGGCACCTGATTTCGGTACTCGGATTTGAAACGTAGCGGTCGCACTACCGTCGCCTGCTGTTTTATCGCTTGGCGCGCCGCTGAAGACATAGCCGCTTCCGACGTGCGGTTTGAAATTCGCCGAGTGGGACCACTTGCCGGTCAACTTCGCACTTGCATCATCGAGCACGATTCCCGGCAGCGTCTTTGCGTCAATGAAACCTCTTGCTGATGGCGATTTTGAGAAGTCTGGCAAGTCCAGAACCTGCTTCTGAGCCAGTAATCGCTCGCGAAGTTTTGGATACGGCAGCCCCTGTATAGGCGCATCGCTACGGGATGCCAATGCTGCGGCGATCCCCGCGCTTTGCCCGATGATCATCCAGGTTCCTTCGATCCGCAGCGACGAAATGCCGACGTGCGTGCACGACAGAGCCACCGGCACAACCAGGTTGTCGCACTGCTCAAGCTTGGGCACGATCGAGCGATACGGGACGTGGTAAGCATAGCCCTGCTTAGGATTGGCTCGCCTAACCGGGAAGATCGTCCCCTCATTGATAACGCCCCCGCCTTTCAGAGCGATGCGCTGACAGTCATGGGAGTCGATCGGGAACGATGAGATTGCAATCGGGTCATCCTTCTCCGGCGTTTCGAGTATGTCCTTCTGGCTGATGACGTACATTCCTTTCATTCTTCGCGACTCGCGGACGTAAAGCGCGGGCGAGAAGTGGTCGTAACTCGCGAACTCGTCTTTGCACAACCCAAGCTTGGAATACCTGTCGCGAATGCTTGCGGGGACGGACAGATCAGTCGTCAGGAAGTGGATCAACTCAAGCGTGTATTGTTTATGTTTTTCCCAGATTTTCTTTCGTCCCTCTTCGTCGGCGGAATGCCACTCGTTTCCACCGCCGATCAGGCCCATTGAGAATTGCCCGCCGATCGAGTTGTTGCCGTCAAACTTGTTGCCGGGCAAAGGGTAAAGGTCAAAGCCGACACCTTTTTCGTTCGCCGTCAAAGCGCGCCGGACGATCTCGAACACGGCCGGATCATAACTGGCCGGCTTGGGCATTGGCACGCGGTTGTCGGCAGCCTCGGTCAGACACAGCCGGAAGCTGTAAGTCATAACGTTCTTGTCACCCGCTTCCTCTGGCCCAGCATCATCGGTTGTGAGCAAGGGCAACAGTTCGCCTTCGTTGTCGAAGCCGTTGATATTCATCTTCTTTTTTGGGTACTGCTTTCCGGCCAGCGACTCGCCGTATTCCTCACGGCCTTCACGCCCGATCGTCCAGTCTACACCCGCGGCCGCCATGAGGTCACCTTCATAAGTGCCGTCAATAAAGACCCTAGCCGCAAAAGCTCGGTTCTTGGTAACCAACGACGTGATCCGTGGGCCGTCTTTCGTAACCGATTTTAGATAACAATTGGTAAGTACCTTCACACCGGCCTCGTCGAGCATCTGGTTCGTCACCCGCGTGGCGACGTGCGGCTCGAAGGTCCATAGAGCCTGGTCCTTCACCGATGGCTGGTAGGGAGCGCTAAGCCCACGACTTGTGTAATCCTTGACCACGCGAGTGTGCCATTCATCGAATAGCCCCATCACCGTACTGCGGACCATCTGGTTGGAGTCGCAGTGGCTCAACCCGCCAGTACTCATCGCACCGACGTGATCGCTCGGTTCTAGCAAAATCACCGAAGCCCCTTCGCGAGCGGCGGCAATGGCGGCACAGAATCCGCCGGGCGTCGCCCCATAGACAATGACGTCGGCATCGTTTTCGGCCATTGCTTTCTGACCTATACTCGCGATCAAAGTCATCGCAATAAAGAGGCGTCGAATCAAGGGTTTCCTACGCATTTGCATCATCCATCCACATCGCATTGCTTGCACCAAGACGATTCCGTCTCTGGGCTTGCATGCGGCTAGAGTATGTACTTTATGGCCACGGCATATCGGCCATCCATTGTAGCCTAAGGCAGTATCATTTGCTCGCTCTTCGACGAGCGGCTATCTCGTTCGTCATTCCCGCGAAGGCGGGAACCCAGTGGAGTGCACGTGATGGCTGGGTTCCCGCCTGCGCGGGAATGATGTGGAGCTGGGTTCCCGCCTGCGCGGGAATGACGGAAAAGTGCACTTAAAAGGCAAAGCAATTCGCTTGCGACGCTAAACAGTGCATGAGGGGCGGGGCGTTCGAGAGTGCACAATGTTCGAGGAACTTATGCATTCCCTTCAAGAAGCCTGGAACCTCGCGCCGGAGGGAGCCAAGTACGTTGTCGACAAGCCGATCTATCTAGCGGCCGCGAATACTGGGGACGGGTGGACGAATTCGAATTTGCGAAGTCCGTTCCTAGAAGCAGCTCAATAAAAGCAGGAGTTGCCCCCTGGGTTCGCTTGCTCCACTCCACCGCAACCGACAAGCAGACTAACCCACACGGACCAAGCAAAAGACACTCTAGAAGTGGTTTTGTGTGGGAATTCGCAGAAACTTCAAGCGGAGGACAAGGGATTCGAACCCTCAACCGGTTTCCCGGCGCCTGATTTCGAATCAGGTTCCTAACCATTCGGCTATCCTCCTTTCAGCCAATAATCTACACCATCTGTAGATGATCGAGCAAGCCTGTTTACGAAAGCTTTCATTGCAAGGCTTCGTGACAGCAGATCTTGACCCGGCCCTGCCAAATTTGCTATCCATCCATCTTCAAGGGTTTTTCCGCGAATTCCCTGCAAACAAACCTGTCACCGTCGAGGCGACCGCCATGCTTCTGTCAATTGTCCTGCCGGTTTACAACGAGCAAGAGGTATTGCCCGCACTGTTTGAAACACTCCCGCCCGTCCTTGCACGGATCGATTGCGAGTACGAACTTATCTTTATTGATGACGGCAGTCGGGATACCTCGCGCTCTATTCTCAACGCTGCTGCCCAGCAGGATAGTCGCATCAAAGTACTCGTCTTTAGCCGCAACTTCGGTCAGCAAGCCGCCATCACGGCTGGACTCGACTTTGCAAATGGTGACGCTGTGGTTGTTATGGATGCCGATCTGCAAGATCCGCCTGAATTGCTGGTGACGATGGTCGAGCAATTCAAGCAAGGATACGACGTTGTCTCCACTCAACGAATCACCCGCGAAGGTGAAAGTGTTTTCAAAAAAGCGACTGCTTCTGCGTTTTACGCCTTCATGCGCAAGGCGATCGACGAGAGGTTGCCCCCCCAAGTCGGCGACTTTCGATTGTTCAGTCGGGGAGCCGTGCAAGCGATTCGCAAGTTTCGGGAACAACACCGTTTCATGCGAGGTTTGGTCGCTTGGCTGGGACTGCGAGAAACCATCGTACGATTTCATCGACCGGCCCGAGCTGCCGGGGAAACGAAGTATCCACCTTGGAAATTGGTGAAGCTGGCCTGGACAGCCGTTTCCTCGTTTTCAGCCATGCCACTCAGGCTCTGCTTGACAGCCGGAATCGCCTTGACATCCATTGGCCTCGCCTACTCGACATATGCTATTTATGCTGCCCTATTTGTCAGATCTACGGCACCAGGCTGGAGTTCGCTCGTGTGCATTCAATTGCTATTCAACGGTGCGACATTGACGGCGGTCGGATTGGTTGGAGACTACGTCGGCCGCATCTATGATGAGGCCAAGCAACGTCCCCTCTATGTTCTTGGAGATTCGGTCAACATCGAATCCTCCGGTTGCGCTCATCGTGTGGTCTGGATCAATCCCCCAGATTCAGCCTTGAACGAAACCCCACACATCTACCGCTTGGACGCCGCTCGCGAAACCGTTGGACGAACTAGGCGGGCAAGCTAAGTATCATGGCTCGACAATTTGACTACGCGCAACGGATTGGTTTGTTAGTTGTAGGCGTAGTACTGCTGATGCTACAACTTGGAAACTCGCACCTGTGGGACCAAGACGAAGGGTATTATGCGACGGCAGCCGCAGAAATGTATGCCCGCAACGACTGGATCACGCCGACTTTCAACGGAAAGTTGTTCGGGCACAAACCCCCCATGATGTATTGGGGAATGATGCTCGGGTACCACGCATTTGGCGTCACTGAGTTCGGTGCACGCTTTTGTTCTAGCATCTTCGGCATCCTGACGATCATGGCAACGTACGCGATTGCACGTAGACTCTTTGATGCCACAACCGGGTTCTTTGCTGGTTTGGCAATCGGTTCGTGCTTTCTGTTTGCAACGGTCGCTCGCTCCGCAACCGCGGATGCTCATCTCGCGTTCTTCACGGTATTGGCTCTTTTTGTTTGGAGTCGCAGTTACTTTTCGGTGCAAGGCGTGACGCGTGACCAGCGGCTAGCTGCCATACCTTGGCGGGTTTGGCTTGCGGCGTACGCAGTGATGGGACTAGCCGTTTTGACGAAAGGGCCCATCGGTTTCCTCTTTCCGACCGCGGTTATCGGATTGTTTTTATTGACGGAACAGCAAGTAATGCAACCTCTCGGAGCATCGCGCTTGAAACGCATTGCAATAGGACTGTTGCGGTATTCTCCGTTCCCATTTTTCAAGACAGTTTGGAAAATGCGGCCATTCACAGCCATCCTTGCTGTTTCGGTTGTAGCGGCTCCCTGGTACTTGCTTGTGCAATGGAAAACCGATGGTGCGTTCCTTCGCGAATTTATTGGCGTTCATCACATGGGCCGCTTTTCGAGCGCGATGGACAACCACAGCGGTCCTGCGTACTACTATCTGCTCGCGTGCCTAATCGGTTTGTATCCTTGGTCTGCATTTGCGATCCCAACCGCGATGACTTGGGTTGCACAATCCAAGATGCCAAGCCATTCCTATGCCACTCGATTTGTGAGCTGTTGGATAGCTGTCTATTTGTTGATTTTTTCGCTCGCGAGTACGAAACTTCCGAACTATGTTTTGCCGGCCTATCCGGCTCTTGCGATCATCGTGGGGCGATACTTTGCAATATGGTCCGGTGACGCATCGCGTGTCAATACTTTTTGGCTTCATGCAGGCTGGTTGTTATTGATCGCCGTTGGCGTGGGAATCGTTTGCGGATTGCCTGCGTTGGCTTACATTGAATTTCAGGGCCAAACAGTTCTGGGGCGTTTCAACATGGATCCATTGATTCAGCGAAGGTTGGCATGGCTTGGCATGGCAGGATTGCCCCTGGCGGTCTTTGGGGTTCTTGGTTGGTCGTTTCTTTATTGCAAGAAAACAAGTTGGGCAGCAGGAGCCTTCGTCGTGGCGGCTACGTCGTTGATCGCAATCTTAAGTCAGGTTGTTGCACCCGAGCTGGATCGATTGCAATCGTCTCAAATGCTAGCCGAGAATTTAAAGGCTCGATTTGCAAACGAGGGTACTCAGGTCACCATATTGGGTCACTATCGCCCGACAATGGTCTTCTATCTGGGACAGGAAATCGACTTTTGCGACTCGCCAGCCGAAGCGATTGAGAGATCCAACGCAAACTCGAACTCGATTCTGATTACTACGGAGGGTCTCTATTCACGAATAGAGCCGTTCTTGCAAGAACATACGGCAGTGATCCAAAGAGTGGCTCAATTCCCCGGGCGCGAAGATTTGATTGTTTTGGGCGATCAATCATTGATGCGATAGAGAAACCGGAATATCATTCCGCGGATGGACTCAAACGAAGCTGAATTGAAAACTGTCGCAATTCTGGAATTGCAAACGCCACTCATCATGGCAACTTTGGAGCAATGGCAAGGCGTTGCAGACCGTCTAGCAACGCGATTGTGTCACCCGGTTATCCTGTTGCGCAGACTCGATTTCGAGGAACGTGCGGAAACGCTGGAGTCGCTCGTCAAAGAATACCGCGAGCGTGGTTTTCTACGATTCGTAGTGATTCCGATTGGTCTTGAACCATATGACATTCTCGGCCTGAAAACTGCAATCGTATGGTCACATCAAGAACACATTCAGGCTGCAATTCATATCGCTCGCGAATGGAACATGGCGGACTGGAGCAATCTTCTCTTGACGTCTATTTGCGACAATGTGACCGCGAGTAACCAAGCGAACGCATTGAACAATCCCTCCAAACCGCCTCAGAAAAAAGCGTTGCTAGTGATCTCGGATGGCGGGGCAACAACCTGCGAATCGAGAACGACAGGCGTCGAATTGGCGTGTTTATCGCACGAGATGTTACAGCAGGATTCGGGATGGGCGATACGTTACGCATTCATGCAGGGAGTAATTCCTAATTTGGCTCAGGTGTTCCATCAAATGGACTCCGACCAGATCCATCAAGTCGTTTTGCTTTGTTGGAGGCTCGATCAAGAAAAAGTCTCCGAACTTTTCCGTACGATCGGTCAATTGCATGCGCTCGATATGCCCGTTTTGGAGCCCGCCAATGCTTGGTTTTGGGATCGCCTAACGAATCAAATGCCCGGACCGCTCAAATTGTTGGATCATCCGATCGCGATCCATATCTTGTTCGAGAAATACTTGGATGCGCTAGCATCGCGACCGATCGGGCGCTACTTGGCTGAAGCGGTTTCTGAAAGTGACCAAGACCGTAGTCTATTTCGATTTGACTTGATGTCGCTCGATCAAAGAATCGATTCGCATCTTCCATCTGAGTATCAAGGACGCACAGACACCGTTCGCAGTCAATCGATGGGTTCGAGGGCACTCGAGTTTAATGCAGATGGACTTGTACCATGGGACGAAATTTGGACCAGCTTTTGCGATCTTGCGATGGCAGGCGGACCGCCGCATCGCGGTAAGCTTTTAGAAGCAATTTCACGCGAACAAGTCCTTCAAGATCGCGACGCCTACCACGGAGTCGCCAACGAGATTCGCCGGGGAATCGAATTGGTTACGCAATTGAAGACCATGGAATCGGAATCGCTTGGCTGGGTAGGGATTTTGTGCGATGACGAAGCGATGGCCGTGTGGCTAATGCGAGCGATCATTGTCGAAAACGTGATGGTTCGGCGCGAGAAAGAAATTCTCTTTGTTCCCGCTGGACCCGAGTTTACGATCAAGCGTGAAATCAAGAATGTGATTACATCCGTGGCGAAGACGGTACATTATTGGCGCGCGCATCTCAAAACGCGAAGTTAGTTTTCCCAGGTCCGGACGCGACGAACCTTGGAAGATCGCAAGATCGCGAATGCAAACGACAGTTTAGCGATCCTTGGCTATTTGGGAGATTCGGGGGATTTGCACAGGAGCGAAAACTTGAGTGATCGTTGAATATGTTGATAGCCGAAAATATCAAACTGCGAGCTTGAATCTTTCGGCAGGAAGCCAACGGGCAAGCGCGATGCGATGCGATGCGATTGCAAATGAGCCATGGAATTGCATGCATTTTTCGAATTTGGAAGCGAAGGGATTATCGCGACATGAAGAAATTTGCGCTACGGACATTACTCATTTGTTCTCTTGGAAGTGTTTTTGGATGTGAGTCATCGTCACCATATCGAGGTGTTTTGGCTCCCTACGCACCGGACACGGGCCATCATGATCTCTGGGACGCAGCTTTTCGTCGTAGGCACCGCGATTTCAAAGAGCCAGTTGCAGGAGATCCCATGCTTGAGGTGGCTCGCGACTTAACGATGCTAGAAGACGACATTCGACGCGATGGATCCATCACGGTGAAGAAGCCTGATGTGTGGGGAGATGGCAACTTGATGGCATCCATCCAAGAATACGAACGACTCATGTCCTTGGGTGAGACCAGTGCCTTTAACAGTCGTTTCAGTGAGTCGGTTCAAGCGTATATTGCTCGAAGCGACCAGGGGGAGTTTTTAAGCGCGACAGCGATCGGTGCAGCGATTGGCGGCGGGACTGCTCCAGCGGTAACTTCCGTATCCACTCAAAACATATTGCCTACCGCCATTCCTGGAGGTTCAACTCCGTTCGCACTTTTAACCACACCAACTCAAGGCGTAGCGGCTCCGACCAAGGGAGTGGCTCTAGAGCCAACGGAACTGGATCGAGAACGCTCCACGTTCATTCATGCCAATCAAGCATTGAGGCGGCGAATGATCGGAGATGATAACAGCCGAGCTGCTGGTTACGGCCTCTATCTCTTTCGTATTCCAGTCTCGGTATTGCCTGGTCGCGAAACCACCGAAGGTTATAGCGCCGTCGCTACTCTGCGAGCTCAGCTTCAAGTCGACCATGCCCACCTGCGCAACACCTTTCCCAAGATGGTCATTGCAGATCTCGTCGAAGCACTCACACCGAGAATCTTAAACAATTGGAAAGATGCGAAAGAGTATCGTAAAGCAATCCAACTTGGTATTGCTAAGATCGGTGCGAACAACCTGACTTGGCAGCAACGAAGAATACTCCAAACCGCTTCGTACAAGACAAGAATCGAATCGTTGCAGGGAACGCAAACCCCGGGTAATAGGAATCTAGCTCAGGGTCTTTCCTCCAACAATTTCACTCCAGCCTCTGTCCCATTTAATTCCCACTCGACGGTTTATGGTGACGATGCAATCGATACTTTAGTGGATAATGCCATCGAGCAATTTGAAAACTCTCCAGATGCACAAGTGCTCGATCAACCCAAGGCGGAGGAAATTCGGCAATTTCTCTTTGCCACACTTGAGCAAACACACAATGCTCTAAAAGAGAGCCAAGTTTTTGACGCAAACATCAGCACGATTGCAATCGCAGCAGACGCGTTCGTCAAAGGGCAATACGACCAAGTGGGCGTGTATCGTGCGGAATGGAACCAAAGCGTGTCCGTATATGCTCTCAATGGTGTTTTCGAGAGCAGCAGTTGGTTGCTAGCGCTCCAGTCTGGAATTTTTGATCGTAATCTTAAGAAAATTCTCAACGATCTTCAGGCCAGTGGAGGCAACGTTGGTGAGCATTGCGCCGTTTCCGATAACGTTCAATTTTATGCATCCGACTGTCCAGAAGCGGTCCTGCTTTGGGAAACCATCATTCGGCAAACATTTCCTTTGCAAGTGTTTAACTTGGATCCAATCGTGGAACAGCAGAACGCATATGACGCGTTCTCGCGACGTCGAGAAATGCAAGTCGCGTTGGCCTTCAGTGTTGCCAAGGGAACGTCACTTTCTGCCGATCAAAAGCTCAAGATGAGTAGAAAGTTGGCATTGGATGAGGCCACGATAGGGCTCAATCGGACGGCTGTTGCCTTTGCCCACGGCGACGACACTTTCGGCTGGTACTTCCATCCTCGTATTCAAACGCCTCCTACCGAAAGCACCAACATCGGTGCCCTTGCGAGAACCATCTGGTCAACAGGGCCAACCGATAATTATGATCGCAAGCACCGACGCCTTGAGCCAGGCATTCGCGATTGCGAAGTATTGATTGCAATGCCATCGTTTGTTACCGAAGTTTCATTTGACGTAACCACCAATTGGGAAAAAGTTGCGAGGCCAGGCGTCACGAAACGTTCGTACGAAGAGATGATTGCACAAGGTGGTCGTTTGCATCGACTGCGGAATTGCATGCAAGATCCCAAAAACCAAAATTGTTACCGACCAGGTGACTATGGTCGACTCATCAGCCGAATCGATCAATTGGAGACGATGTTGGGAATGCAAACGCATGACGTTAAATTGCCTTACCAATACGAGCAGACCGGCGGTGGTCTTTTCGATTCAGGCAAGAAACAGCTTAGGCCTACCGCGGATTATTTCTATGGCTTAACCTATTTGGACCCCGCGCTCTCGCAAGCCGATCTCTTTATCGCAGGAAAGAACTTCCATCCCACCTTGACGCACGTCATCGTTGGAGGTTCAGAGCAACACATAAGCTCAGGCAATGACTCAATCGTGGAGGTTATCAGCCGAGAATTGATTCGAGTTCGAGTCGGCAAGCTTAACGAATCGTTGTCCGATCCGGGGCGCTTTGAAGTGCGAGTGGCAACGCCAGCGGGACTGTCCAATCCGCTCGTGATCAACAAACGAACTGAAAAGAAAGCGGAAGCTGTAGCTGTGGCTGTAGCTGAGCCTAAGAGCGATTACGATTTGGTAGGCAAGATTGAACTCGCCGGAAGTGTTGGCTGTAAAACAGATCCTGCCGACGCGTGTGGAGGTTCCTTTTGCTTGATCAACCCGCCGGGATCTCTTCGAATCGCTATTAAGACAGGATATCCCTTTATCCAGTCGGACGGATTTTCGACATTCACCTTGGAACGACAAAGAACGGATGCGAACAAAGTAGTCACCAAAGAGCCGTTAGGAACCACTCCGACCAAGATCCCCTTCCGAAATCTACAGATCGATATTGCCGACTTTGCAAATGCGATAAGACCCCTTATCGAACCCCGAATCGACTTCCAAGCGGGAGATGTGATCGTCGTTACAGGGAGTCTTGATTTCTTGAATCCGTCTCAACCCCGCGTCGACATGACAACCAAAATGTCGATCAAGATAGACTTGAATCGATGTGCAACGATTCCACCGGCAACGAATGTCTTACCTCCACCGGCATCAAACCGAGATCATTGATGCGAATCGCTATGCGAGGGTAGTGCCACTGATTGGAATGAACGTCGCACAGGAGACTACTCGTTCCCAGGCTCTGCCTGGGAACGCCCTGGTGTGGAGGCTCCTGCCTCCCGAGTTCACAAACTAAGGATGCATTTCGGCGAGGCGGAGCCTCGCTTGCATTGAGTTACCAGGCAGAGCCGCAGAGCCTGGTAACTAGATTGAAGAGCCTGGTAGCTAGGTTGCAAGGTAGCAGGCACGCTCCGCCGTGCCGTTCGCAGTCGAGCTTTTGCCAGGTCCAGGTGGACGGCACATAGAATGTGCCTACTACTTTGACTAAAGGGATTTCATGTACTCAACCAAAGCCCAGCGTTCATTCTCGTTGAACTTGCCATACATATCGTGGCCTGTGTTCCTGTTGCCAGGTAACGATGTATCAAGCAAGGTTGTCCCTGGACCGGCTTCTGTCTGGAAGC